>JGI12316J15309_10003092_pt1 | contig 222135 bp, 164 predicted proteins | sample MarCyaLeptolynsp_FD_15309 | JGI IMG/M metagenome (IMG submission 15309) | reverse complement strand
ATGTTGCCGTTGCGTACACGGTCGAAGGCCGCAACGGCAACTTGGCAAGACCGTCCCCATTTGTGAGCGGACTCTTGTTTGGGGACGGTGTTGCCGTGTTGCCGTGGGTGCCGTTTGGGGTGCGCGACGAGGATGACAACGGGTGAGCCGGTACGGCGCGCCCGTTGTGATGTCGTGTGCCCTTCTGTCGCAGTCCGCGTTGCGTACACCAACGTGACGAGTGCGTCGCTGAAGGTTCATTCAGCGGTTCCGGGTGTTTCGGCTTCGGCACGGTTCCTGCCTAAGTGTCCACAGCGTTTCCGGCACGTTGCCGAACCGGAAGACCCAGGTGACCCTTGTGACACGGACTAGATTTCTTGCCGCCACAGCGACGCTCGCCGTCCTGTTCGCTACGTCCCCGGCGTGGGCAAATACGCCCGGTGACCGCCTCGCAGAGCGCCTTCGAGCGCTCGTGACCAGTTCCGCCACCCACGGCGAAAGCGACGCCGAGGCCGCCCTCGGCGACGCCATCGACGACGCCGCCGCGGACTCCGCAACCGACGCCGAAGCGCGCGACGTCGCCGCGGCCGAGACCGACGCGGTGCCGACCGACCTCGACACCCTGCCGCCCATTCCCCGCGACGACGACGCCGACCGCGCGGCGGGCGCCGCTGGCAGCGACGTCCTCGAATACGCCTTCGGCAGCTACGGCCGCGTCGGCGTTGGTTCCGACATCAACGGCGGTCGCGCCGACCAGGTCAACGTCGTGCGCCGCGGCCCGCGCCTGGTCGAGAACAACTACGTCGAGCTCGATGGTTACTTCATCGCCAAGCCGACCGAGGACATCACGGTTCGCACGGTCGCGACGCTCGCGTTCGCCGGCGACCTGTTTCACTCGAGCGGCGAGTTCGACTCGGACCTGGCCCTGCGCAACCTGTTTGCCGAGGCCACCTACGACAAGTACCGCCTCTGGATCGGGTCGCGCATGTACCGCGGCGACGACATCTACCTTCTCGACTACTGGCCGCTGGACGACCTGAACACGGTCGGCGCCGGCGCCGGTTACGTCGACGGCCCCCTGGCCGTCGACATTCAGGCGGGCGCCAACCGCCTCAACAACCAGTTTCAGTTTCAGCAGATCGACGTGCCCGACCCCGAGTTCGGCGCCGAGACCATCGACCTGCTCGACCGCCAGCGCTACATCGGCAGCCTTCGCGGCCAGTACATCTTCCTGCAGCGACCCGACGGTATCGGCGCCAAGGTAAAGACGTACTTCGAACTCGCCGGGCTGCCGGCCGGCGAGCGCCGCCTGGAGGACCAGAGCATCGAGGCCCTGCCGGCCGACTTCGGCTGGACCGCCGGCTTTCAGCTGGGCGCCTGGGGCTTTGGCGAGCGCGCCACGTTCGCCAACCTGTTCGTTCGCTTCTCCCAGGGCCTCACCGCTCACGACGAGCTGGCCACGCCCTTTGGCTTCAACGCCGACAAGCAGACCTTTCCGTCGTCGTCCGAGTTCGTCGTCGGCTGGTCCGCCAACTACGAAAAGGGCCGCGCCGGCGTGCTGGCCGGCGGCTACGTGCGCCGCTTTCAGGACGCGGACGGCAACACCAACGACCGCGACGACGGCTGGGAGTACGTGGCCGACTTCCGTCCGTACTACGCGCTGTCCGACTACTTCGTCAGCGCGGTGGACCTGTCGTACCAGCGGACCTTTCCGCGGGGCGTAAGCCCGACCCAGCTGATGAGCACCGAGCCGGCGGTGGCCCAGGTCGCCCCCATGCTCATCTTTGCGCCGCTCGGCATCGGTTCCTACGAGCGACCGCAATTCCGCCTGATGTACCGGGGCGCGTACCTCAACGACGCGGCCCTTGACCTTTACCCCCTCGAAGACGCGCGGCGCCAGGACAGCCTGGTCCACTTCTTCGGATTCCAGGTCGAGTGGTGGTTCAACTCGGCCAGCCTCATTCGCTAGCCCACGCCGAGCCATCAAGCACCGGAGCACACTGATGAAGCGCACCGCCTTGCCAATCGTATTTCTTGCGGCCCTCGTCGCCAGCGCCTGCTCGGCGCCGACCATGGGCGAAGACCTCACGCAGCTGCCGCGCCAGTCCAACCAGGGCCGCGACTGGCGCGACGAGGTCATCTACCAGATCGTCGTCGACCGCTGGTCCAACGGCGACCCGAACAACGACTTCAACGTCATTCCCAGCTCTCCCGGCGCCTACCACGGCGGCGACTGGCAGGGTGTCATCGACAAGCTCGACTACCTCGAGGAGCTCGGCGTCACCGCCCTGTGGATCTCGCCGGTCGTCAAGAACACCGAAGAGGACGCGGGTTTCTACAGCTACCACGGCTACTGGACCCAGGACTTCCTGCGGACCAACCCCCACTTCGGCGACCTGTTGAAGATGCGCGAGCTCGTGGACGAAGCCCACGCCCGCGGCATGCTGGTGGTGCTCGACATCGTCACCAACCACGTCGGGCAGCTGTTCTATTACGACATCAACGGCAACGCGAACCCGGACGAATGGATGTCGGGCGGCGGCACCAGCCACACCTGCGTGCAGATCTGCAACAACCCCGGCCGGGCTAGCGAGTGCAGCGCCGACGAGCAGCGCTACTGCGAGCTCGGCTCGGAGTTCTTCGAGCGCATTCTCGAGTGGGACCCCGAGTACGACCCCCGCGGCATTCAAGGCTGGACCAGCGGCGGCTTCAACGGCCCCGCGGACATTCGCTTCCCGTACTGGCCGGAGCTCAACCGCACCGCGCCGCCCCGCCCCCCCGAGTGGATGGGCTGGCCGCGCGATCGGGCCTGGTTCGACGACGCGAGCTTCTACAACCGGCGCGGCCGCGTCTATGTGTGGTGGCAGGAGTCCAACTTCTCCCGCGAGTTCGTTCGCGAGCAGGAGGTGTACGGCGACTTCCCCGGTGGCCTCAAGGATCTCGATACCGACAACCCCGAGGTCATCGAGGCCATGATCATGGTGTTCCAGTACTGGATGGACGTCGGCGACTTCGACGGCTTTCGCATCGACACCCTCAAGCACATCGACCGCCCGGACCTCGACTTCAACGACCGCGGCTTCTTCGGCGAGTTCACCAACCGCATTCGCGCCCACGCCAAAGCGGTCGGCAAGCAGAACTTCTTCATGTTCGGCGAGGCCTTTGACGGCAACGACGTGCTGCTCGGCCAGTACACGTTCCCCGGCCGCGACGAGCGCGGCGACTTCGGCCGCGTAGACAGCGTGTTCTACTTCTCGCACAAGTACCGAATCTTCGACAACGTCATCAAGCAGAGCGGCAACACCAAGGACATCGAGTGCATGTACTACACGCGCGTCGGTGCCGATCCGGGTCCCGACACCGACTACTGCCGCAGCCGCGGCTTCGACGCCGGCCCGCTGTACTACGACCAGCCCCACGCCGCGCCCGAAGACGGCGGCATCGGTCTGTCGCCGCAGGAGACCCTGGTGACGTTCATGGACAACCACGACGTGCCGCGCTTCTTGTTCGAGAACGACAACGTCGCCAGCCTGTGGAACGCGATGTTCTACATGTTCACGTTCGACGGCATCCCCGCGGTCTACTACGGCACCGAGCAGGAGTTCGAGGGCGGCACCGACCCCAAGAACCGCGAGGACATGTTCCGCGGCAACCCCATCAAGGGCTACCCGGCCTTCGACACGACCAACCGGACGTTCCGGCGCACCAAGGAGCTCATCCAGATGCGCAAGGACAACATCGCCCTGCGCCGCGGCGCCGTGCGCATGATTCACTCGACCGAGGCACCGGCCGGCGGACTCGACCACGGCGTGTTTGCCTTCGAGCGCGAAGCCCCCGAGCAGAAGGTGCTCGTGGTCATGAACGTGGCCGATGGCCAGGAAAGCCGCACGTGCGGCGCCCCCGGCGAGTGCATGCAAACCACGTTTAGCGCCGGCACCGTGCTGACCAACGTGGCGCCCGGCCCAACCCTGGGCGAGACCTACACGGTCGGCGCCGGCGGCGAACTCGACATCACCATCGCTCCGCGAGACGGCCTGGTGCTGGTCCCGTAGCGTCCGAACGAGGCTCCTCTGTCAGGCCCTTCGCTCGGCGCATTGCCGGGCGGAGGGCCTGATTCGGTTTCGGAGAACGACACCCGCGGCCGTAACCGAGGCAAACGGCGCACGCGCCAGCGCTAGCGCCGGCCGGGCCGGCGGCGAACCGCCCACGCGACCAACAGCATCAGCAGCGCTGGATGTCCGCCACCGACTGCAGCGCCGACCGCGCATCCTCCCGACGCGGTCGCACCACCGGAGGAGTCGCCCGAGGTCGTATCGCCATTGCCGCCGGGCGCATCCGGGTCGCCCGGGTCGCCCGGGTCCTCGGGGTCCTCGGAGTCGGGATCCTCGGGCTCGGGGTCCCCGGGGTCTGGCTCGTCGGGGTCTTCCGGGCCTTCCGGCTGCTCGGGTTCATCGGGCCGCTCAGGCTGGTCGGGCTCCTCCGGCTCGCCCGGGTCGTCCGGCTCGTCGGCGGGCCCGGGTATGTACGGCGCAAGTCCGAAGTGGCGCTGCAGCGCGCGAAGGTGAGCCTCCGCCGCGCTTTGCCGGGCGCCGTCGGAAGCGAGCTTGACCGCGTCGCCCGAGTTGGTAATGAAGCCAAGCTCGTGCAGCTCGGCGGGCATGGCCGTCTCGCGCAGCACCGCAAAGTTGGCGGTCTTGTTGCCGCGGTTGCGCAAGCCCCAGGCCGCGATCATCTCTTCCTGCACCAAGTTTCGCAGAGCGGCTCCCGTGGTGCCTTCGCTAAACGAAAACGTCTCGGTGCCGTTGGCCGATGGATCGGAAAACGCGTTGGCGTGAATCGACAGGAATCGATCCGCGCCCATGGAGTTGGCAAACGATGCCCGCGCCGCCAGGGAAACGCTTTCGTCGCCAACCCGGGTCATGATGACCGACCACTGGCCGCCGCCCCGACCGTCGGCCGTGTCGTCGCGCAGCAAATCGGCGAAGCGGGTCGACACGTCGAGAACGATTTCCTTTTCCTGCATGCCCGAACCGACCGCCCCCGGATCCGAGCCGCCGTGGCCCGGGTCGATGGCGATCAGCTGAGCGCTCGCCACCGCGGGAGCCGCTGCGAAGGCCGCCACCGCGGCGACCGCGACAACCACCGCGCGAATCATCGGGGCACCTCCGCCACGAACACCCGGCCGCGGTCGTCATCGAACGCGAAACGCTTGCCGTCGGGCGAAAACGAAGGCCGACGCTCAATGCGCCCGGCCGTGCTGGTGATTGCCTGGCTCCCGGCCGCGGGCGTCCAGACGAACAGCTCGGACGCCACAACTTGATGTCCGTCGTCCAGGGTGCGCTCGTAGATGAGTCGAGCCGAGTCGGCGGACCAGCTCGGAGCGGTGCCGCGTCCAGCGTGATGCAACCGCTGTGTGGTGCGGTCGAACACCCATATCCCGGTCGCGAGACCAACGAAGGCCACGCGCCGCGCGTCCGGCGACAACACCGGGCCGAAGTACTGATCGCCGGTGGCGACCTGTCGATAGTCACCGCCGACCTCGACGAAGATCTGGCCCTCGCTGGCGACGGCCACGCCAGCAGGAGCGAGCCCCTGCAGCACCGTCGCTTTCCCCGTTGCGGGGTCGAGCGCCACCCGGTTTCGCCATCCGTCCCGCGTGGTCGTGTACACCACGTCACCGGTCGGTGAAACTCGTGCGTCGACGCCGGCTCCCGCATCGTCGGTGAGCTTCTGAGGCGCGCCGCCGTCGACCGGCAGCCGCCACAGGCCGCGATAGTGCGCGCCGGACACGACGAGCGCGTCACCGCCCGGCAAGAACCGGGGCGCCTGAAACCAGGTGCCGGGCCGCGCTTCAATTCGCCTGGCGTGACCGTGACCGTGACCGTGTGCGCCGGCGCCCGCGTGCAGCCAGCAAACCGCCGCCGTCGCCAGCGACGCAACAACTACTCCCCTTTGCATGCGCCGCCTCTACGCAACGCGCGTGCCACGGCCGCAAGAAACCACCGGTCGCGACCGCGCCAGCGCACGGGACAACGGGCCGCGCGCTTGCAATCGATGGATTGGCGGCGATTCGACGCCGGCGCCAACTCCCCTCATGCTCAAGCGACGCACACATCATCGCACCTGGCGGTGCAAACCGCCGTGTACAACTTCGCGCTTCACGCCGGGACCCCGAGCCCCCACGCCGCGATTGTCGAGCGTACTCGCGCTTGCAATCGGCATGAGCGTCGGACTTGTGGGTGCTGTTGGATGCCACACGCAATCCGATCGCGGCAATCCAGGCGACGAACGCCCCGCGAACAATACGCACGCCGTGAAGCAGCGGCGGCCGACGCCCCTGGTCGCTCGACTGGCCGACACTCCGGCGCCGCAACGGCGGGCGGTCGCTCGGTCGGCCGCGGTTGCGGCCGCCGACCCGGGGGAGCTTGTGGTCGCCCCGGATGCGCCGGCGGTGCTTCTCGACGTTGTCGCAGCCGAGCTCGAGGCGCGGCAGCGAAACGCCGACGCCCTTGCGCTGCGTGTCCGCGCGGCCAGGGCGGAGCCCGACAACGCCGACTACCAACAGGCGCTAGCGCGGGCGGCCGCGCGCGCCGGCGATCGCGAACGAGCGCTTCGCGCCTGGGATCGGACCGCGGCCTTGATGCCGGCCCTGGACCGGCCACCGCTCGCCGCCATCGAGATACTAGTTGCCACGGACCGCGGGGACGAGGCTCGTCGCCGCGCCGCCGCCATCGAGACCCGCGCCCGCGCCAGCGGCGAACCGGCAGCGCTTCGACGCGCCAGCCACGCCGCGGCGCTCATCGGTGCCAACCAGCGCGCCCTCACCCTCGCCCGCCGGGCCCTGGCGATCGAGCCCGGCAACGGCGCCAACGCCGTGCTGGTGGCCCGGCGCCTGGAGACCCTGGATCGCAATGACGACGCGGCCACCGTTCTGATGGAGCTGCTGGTGTGCGGACGGTACGGCCAGCCGTGGCATCGGCACGAGGTCGCCCTGCACCTCGCCGCTGTGCTCGAGCGCACGGCGTCGGGCCCTCCCGGGCGGCCCGGCTGCCCGGTTGTCGATCCAGCGGACCTGCGGAACTGGGAGCGCTCGCTGGTCGCGAAACGCGGCCCCGCCACCGACGGGACAACGGCCGCGGAGCACCCGCGATAACTTTGCCTGGCGCCGCCCAAAGCGGCGTAGTAAGCGTGCCTCCCATGGGCGGCAAGTCGAGGCAGACGCGCGACCCGCGCGAACTGGGCGCGCGCATCAGCCTGCTCGGCGGCGGCGGAAAAACGACGCTCGGGCGCGCGCTGTCGCGGGCCACGGGCCTGCCGCACATCGAGCTCGATGCCCTGCACCACCTGCCGAACTGGGCCGAACGCGACCGCGACGACTTTCGCTCGGTCGTCGCCGCCGCCCTCGAAGACGCCACCGACGGCTGGATCGCCGACGGCAGCTACTCGGGCAAGCTGCACGACATGGTCACGGGCCAGGCCGACACGGTCATCTTTCTGAACATGCCCTGGCGGGTGATGTTTCGCCGCATCCTCGTGCGCGAGTTTCGCCGGGCCCACGACGGCAAGCCGGTTTGCGGCGAAAACGTCGTCACGTGGCGGCGTGCGCTGTCGCGCGAGTCACTGTGGTGGTACCACGTGCAAACGCGGCGGGCCTACCTCGACCGCCCCAACCGCCTGAAGGACCGTGTGCCCGCCAGCACACCCATTGTCGAGCTTCGCAGCCCGCGCGAGCTCAACGCGTTCTACGCCACCTACGGCCTCACGCGCTCGTGAGGTGGAGCCCGGCTCCTGCCCCGGACGGGACAGCGGCTGCGAAGGCAGGATTGGCGCGACGGCGCGACGGCCCGTTTCAGGCTGCGACCTGGGCCAGCAGGCAATTGCCAGAGGCTGCCAGAGCCCGCCGCGCTAGCGTGGTTCTCACCCCGCCCCCGTCACGTGTGTAGGCCGTGAGACCCCGATGCCCCAACCGTTCTTTGCCCTCCGCGCCCTCGCCTTCGCCCTCGCCCTGAGCGCCAGCTTTGCCACGTTGCTGCTGGCAACGGCGGCGACAGCCGCGGCGGACACCGCCGTGCGCTCCTACGCCATCGTGGTCGGCTCGAATCCGGGCGGTCCCGGACAGAGCCCGCTTCGCTATGCCGAAGCCGACGCGCGCGCGGTCGCCGACGCGCTGCGAGACGTGGGCGGCGTGCCCGAGTCGCGCCTGGTCCGCCTGACATCGCCGTCGGTGTCCTCGGTACTGGAGTCCCTCGACGCCCTCGAAGCCAGCCTGGCCGAAGACCAGCGCCAGGGCCGCCCCACTCGCCTGTTCTTCTACTACTCGGGTCACGCTCGATCCCGGGCGCTCAACCTCGGCCCGCACGAGCTCGCCCTCGACGTGCTGCGCGCACGCATCGAGTCGTTGCCGGCGACTCTCAAGCTCGTCGTGCTCGACGCCTGCCAAAGCGGCGCCTTTTCCCGGACCAAGGGCATTTCGAAGGCCGCCGACTTCTCGGTCAACTCGGTCGACCAGCTGCGCGCCAGCGGCATCGCGATCATGGCGTCGTCGACGGCGACCGAGCTTTCGCAGGAGTCCGAAAGACTGCGAGGCTCGTACTTCACCCATCACCTGGTGGCGGCCTTGCGCGGCGCCGGCGACAAGAACGGCGACGGCCGGGTCTCCATCGACGAGGCGTACCGCTACGCCTATGGCCGAACGCTCGTCGCGACCGCCCGCACCTCGGTCGGGCGCCAGCACGTCACCCTCGAGACCGAGCTTCGCGGTCACGGCGACGTGGCGCTTACGTTCCCAGGCCAGGCGGAAGCGACGCTGACACTGCCCGCCGACCTGACCGGCGACCTGGTCTTGCGTCGAGGCAAGACCGTCACCGCCGAAGTTCACAAAGCCCCGGGCGCCGTCACCCTGGGCCTGCCCGCGGGCCGCTACGACATCCTGATCACGGCGCCGGGGGCGCAGCCGCGCGATTGCGTCGCGGTGCTCGCGCCCGGCCAGGCCACCGACTTCGCCGGGACCACGTGCCGCTTTGCCGACGTAGACGACGGCGCGACCAAGGGCCGGCGCCACTGGGCGGCCAGTCGCCTCTCGTTCGAATTTGCCCTGGGAGTCGGCTGGTCGATGAACGACGGCTACCTCGACACTCTCGAGACCTTCGGCTACGACCCCGTCGAAGGCGCGAGCGCACGAGCCCGGTTTGCCGTCGGCTATCGCCTGTCCGAGGTGTTCTCCGTCGTCGGCGCCTACACCACCCTCGACCGCGTCGACGTGGCGAGGCGCGGCGACACCGTCACGACCCGCTTCGACTGGAGCACGTCGGGACTTGCCATCGCGCTGCGCGCCCAGGCCCCTGTCTTTGGCTCGCCGTCCTTTTCAGCGTTTGCCGAAGCCGGCGGCGGCCTTGCCCGCGCCAGCAGCAACCTGGCCGACGAAGGCATGGTGGGCGACCTCGAGACGTACTACGGCCCGCTGATCGGCGGGGCGGTCGGCCTTCAGTACGAATGGGCCGTGTCGCGCATGCACGACTTCGACATTGGCTTCACGTCGAGGCTCGGCCTGTGGTCGGCGCGCACCCTCGAAAACCGCCTGGGCGACGTTCGCGACTCGGGCGGCCTGCAGACATTCTTTGGCCTCTACTTCTCCCTGTGAGCAACCTCCCTATGACGACGACCCAGAAACTGCTGCGCCAGGCCGCGCGCCTCGCGTTCGCCCTGACGGCCCTGCTGCTGCTCACCGCCGAGAACTGCGGCCCGCCCATCATCGCGAACAACGGCTTCGAAATGTGGTGCGGCGAAACTCTGTGCGACTGGGACGTGGAAAGCGGAAGCATCGATCGCCGCCCCACCTGGCACGAAAGCGACGACGGCGTCGGACTGGTGGGCGACCGGGCCGCCATTGCCCAGCGCGCCAACGGGCTCACCCAGTTCGACACGCGCTGCCTGCGCCTCGAATTCCTCGCCGAGGTCGACCTGCGCACCCGGGTCACCGTGCAGATCGACGTCAACCAGGACGGCACCAACGAGTTCGACGAGCCCATCCCGGCCACCGATTGGGCCACGGTGGAGTTTCTGTTCGCGTTGCCCAAGGAGTACCAGGGAGCCACGTTCCGGGTCGTCAAGCACCGCCCCGGCAACGCCACGCTGGCGCAGATTCGCGCATTTCACAGCGACGAGTGCTTCTAGGGGCGCGATGGCCGTGATGGGCTCACCAGAGACCGCCGCGATGACGGCGTACCGCGAACACGGCGGTGCGCTGCTTCGCAAGGCCCGTCGAATCCTCGGCAGCGAAGCCGACGCGTTCGACGTGGTTCACGGCTTGTTCGCGGACCTGATGGCCAAACCCGCCGCGCGCTTCGACCCGCCGTACCTGCACCGAGCCGTCACCAACCGCAGCCTCAACGCCCTGCGCGATCGAAAAAATCGCGCGAGCTTGCTGTCGAGCAACGGCGACACCCTGGTGCCGCCGCAACCCGCAGCCCAGGACCGCAAGGTCATCGACCTGGAGATGCTCGCCCAGCTTGTCGAGCGACTCGACGACCGCAACCGCGAGCTCCTCACCGCCCTGTACGTCGACGAGATGACCCAGGAGGAGGCGGCCCAGAGCCTGGGCATTAGCCGACGAGCGGTGGCCAAGCGTCTATCGCGGGTACGCGCCATGCTCGCCGCCATCGCGGCCGGCGGCGTCGCCATCGCCCTGGCCTTCGCCTGGCCGCGGTCTCCGACTCCCCGGTCAACGACACCGGGGGCCGCGAGCTACGTAAAGGGCGGCACCCTCGCGATCGAGGTTGTCCGCGAACACAACGGCGCGCCCGCGGACCCGGGCGTGTTCGTCGACGGCGACCGCATCGGGGTGCGCTTCACGTGTGCGCCCGGCCAAGCCACGCCGCGCATCTGGGCGCAGCAGGGACCCGAGACCGTCATCCTGGACACCGACGGCGCCGCCTGTGGCAACCGCGTGCCCGTGTCGCACCCTCTGCGCCTCACCGGCACATCGGAGGTAAAGGTGTGCGCCTCCGACGGCACGGCCGAGGTATGCACCACCGTGCGTCCGGCGCGGTGAGTCGACGCGCGCGGCGATGCACCGCTGCCTCGAGTGCTACGATCGCCGCGTGGTTCCGGCAGTCGAGCTCCGGTTCGAGGACCTGTCCGCACTCGAAAAAGAGGTCGCGGACAACCTGCGCCAGATGCGCGCGCTGGTCGAGACGCGGCGCGAGCTCGAGCGGCTCGCGCCGTGTGCGCTGGTCTTGATCCACCCGAAGACCGACGACAAACTGCGCCTGGACGCCCAGGTCGTGGCGCCGCTGCCCACGGGACTCGCCCTGGAGCTCACCGGCGACAAAGACGAAGTCGGCGCCAGGCTCGACGAGTTCGTCGCCCTGCGGCCGCGCCCCAAGTCGCCGGCCGAGCGCTTGCGCGGCCTTTCCCTGTCCGACCAGCACAAGGTCGCGCGCAACGGCACGCTCACAGAGCGCACCATTCTCGAGCGCATCTACGGCAACAGCGTCTGGGAGTCGCTGCTCTCGAACCCCAAGCTCACGATCCCCGAGGTCGCGCGCATCGCCCGCAAGGGCACCGTGCCGCGGCACCTGCTCGAGATGGTGGTCGAAAACAAAGCCTGGGTACGCGCGGCGCCGGTGCGCCGGGCGCTGCTGTCGAACCCCCGGCTGGGCACCGAATCCCTGCCGCGCATCCTCGCCGTCACGCCGAAGCCCGAGATTCAAAAGATGCTCAAGCAAACCGCCTACCCGCGCGCCGTGCGCGAAGCGGCCAAGCGCTTCATGCAAGGCTACTGAGCGGCCAGCGGCTGCGGCTGCGAACTTCGGCAGCGGGCGAGCCCCAGCAGCCGACGCGATTGGCGAGGCGCCACCGTGCCGTCGGGATTCACGACGAACTGCTCGCGCATCCACTGGGCCAGTCCGGCGCGAGACGCCATGGCCTCTATCGGTACCGCAGCCACGCCGATGAATCCCAGCATCGGCGCGTCACCGCTGGCCAGAGCGACCGCGGTCGGAGGCCCCTGCACGGGTCGTTGCCGCTGCGGCGGCGGCTCTGCGACCGCAACCGTGCCGTCTTCGCGTTTGAACACCTGCGACCCGAATTGCGGGCCTCCGAGAATCGCCGACCGAACGCACGGGCCAAACCTCTCGAGCCTCGAGCGCGCGCCCACCGACCGAATCGAAACTGGCTTTGCCGCCTTCGGCCGGGTCGGCGCAGCCGTGCGCCGGGCGTGACTCCCCGCGACCGCGACGGAAGGCGCGAATGCGATCATCGCTATCAGCAGCACGAACCGGGCCATGGCCAGAAGTCTAGCTGACGTCGCGCCGAAGGCCGGTGTTTGCCCACGGCCGCGGCTTCGCGGTTTGCGTTGTCGCGCCTTGGTTCGAGTTTCGCCGCCCGCTCTGCGGGGCCATGCGGCGACGCTACCGCTCGTGCCGACGCCGCTGCGCCAGCCAGCCTTCGACTTCGGCGGCGGTCACGCCGACGGTGCCATCGGCGTCGCGGCCAAGCACATCGAGGGCCGAGCGCGCGAGGGTGAGGGCTTCGGCTTCGTCGCCCAGGGCCCAGCGGGCCCGGGACACGAGAAAGACCGGGTGCGCGGTGTCGACCGTCACGGGTTCGGCGACGTCGGCGGCCAGCAAGCGAACGACAGCTCGGTACCGCGACCGGGCCAACTCCGCGCCCGCCAAAATCGTGCGGGCCTCCTTCGCTTCGCTCGACCTTTCGCCCAGTCTTTCGCTCAGCACCGCCACCGCCGCGGTCGCATCTGCGCGCGCGTCCGCGACCTGCCCCAGGGCCAGGTACGACTCGGCGCGCACGCGCCGCGCCCAGGCCACGAGGGGGTGATCGGCGCCCAGGGCCTCGGTGCCGAGGTCGAGGGCCCGGGTGGCCGACGCGATCGCGTCGCGATGCCCGGCCCCGGTCGCGCCGGCCGCAAAGGCGCGGGCCAGGGACAAGTGGCCGCGAATGAGGTCGTCGTGTCGGGGCGCGTCGGACCGCTGGCGAATCTCGAGGGCCTGCTTGATGGCCTGCACGGCCTCGGTCGTGCGCCCCAGGGCGCGCAGTGCGTTTCCCTTGTTGCTCAGCGCCAACGCCACTTCGGGATGGTCGGGGCCGTGGTGCAGGCGGCGCAGCTCGACGGCCCGGTCGAGGGTCGCGACCGCCGCCTCGAAGCGTCCCAACCCGTACTGGGCAAGTCCGATGTTGCCGAGGGTGATCGCGCAGTCGGCCTTGCACCCGGCGGCGGCCGCCACCTGCACCTGCATGGCGCGCTGGTAGGAGTCGAGGGCGGCCTGCTGGTCGCCTCGAAACCAGGCCAGGTTGCCGAGGTTGATGTAGGCCTTGGCCGTCTGAGGGTGCTCCGGGCCGAGCAGCTCGACGTAGAGATCCGCAGAGCGGCCGAGTTCCGGCGCCGCGTCGTCGTAGCGGGCCAGGCGCATGTACGCAATGCCGCGGCCTCGCCGAATGCGAGCTTCGGTGAGAGTCCCTTCGCTCGCGCGCGGCAGGGCGGCGAGGGCCCGGTCGGCCCGGGCCAGCGAGGCCTCGTACTCGCCGCGGTACGCGTGGACGGCTCCGATGGTTTCGTGGTGTCTGGCGACCGCCTCTGGCTGGTCGCTCAGAGCGGCGAGGCTCTCCAGAAGCGGCGCCCGAGCCATGGCCGCGTCGAACTGAGCGTCGAAGCCATCCATGCGCGCAAGCCGCAGGTGGTGCTCGAACACGGCCCGCACGTCGCCCAGGGGCGCCGACTCCGCCGCCGCTCGCAAAAGCGCCTCTTTTGCCCGTGCAAACTCTCCGGCACCGTCTGCAGCCGCCCCCAGCTGCCCGTACAAGTCGGCCGATAGCGGCGCAAACGCCAGCTCCTCGCATCGGCTGCGCAGGTTGTCGAACACGGCCAGCGCTTCGCCGTAGCGCCCCACGAGCCGCAACGCGCGCCCTCGATCGAGCTCGCGAAACGCCGCCTCGACGGCGACGGCCTGGGCGGCGGGCGGCACCGGAATGCGATGGGCCTGGGCCTCGGACGCGCACCGGTCGGGCGCGGGCAGCTCCGTCACCGCCTCGGCGGCGCGCGCAAACGTCTCGGGTCGGTCCGCGGCTTCGAAACGAGCGAGCAACGCGTCGAGCTGTTCGAGTCCCCGCTCGAGGCAAAAGGACCGCTGATCGAGGGCCAGGGGCGACTGCACGCCCTGCTCGTGGGTAGCGCGGCAGGTATCGACGCGCTGCTCGCGCCAACGACGCGCGTACTCGCCGATGCCCGAACGCGCGAGCTCCCACGTCGCCGTGGACCGCGAGACGTGCGCCGCGCGTTGCCGAACGGCCTGGTCTCGCGTCGGATTCCACACCTGCGCGGCGACGGCCCCGGCGGCGTCGCAGTCCGGGCCGGGCGGCCCCACCAGGGCCAGCGACGCCACCCCCGAAAGCACCGACGCGCCGGCGATCGCGGCGACCACGATCAGGCGGCGCTTGCGGCCGCGGCCTTTGGCCAGCGCATCGACCAGGGCCGCCACCGACGCGAAACGCTCGGCGGGGTTGCTGGCCAGTCCACGCACGGCAACGGCGTGCAGCCATCGGGGCGCACGCGCCTTGTCCGGCACCGCGAGCCGGCCGCGCTCCTGCGCCTGGGCGAGTTCGCGCTCGGTCGTGCCCCGGTAGGGTCGAACTCCGTAGACGACCTCGAACAGCGACGCCGCAAACGCAAACTGGTCCGATGCCTCGGTTGCCGGGTGACCGGCGAGCAGTTCGGGCGCCATGTACGCGGGGGTTCCCGCCGCCGACGTCGCGGTCGTCAACTCGCCCGGCACCGCCGCCGGCGCGCAGGCGCGAGCCAGACCAAAGTCGCCGACCCGCACGCGCCCGTCCGCCCCGATCATCACGTTGGCCGGCTTGAAGTCGCGGTGGATCACGCCGGCGCCGTGGGCCGCCGCGAGGCCGCGACCGGCCTGGATCAAGGCGTCGACGCGGGCGTCCAACGAGGGCCGGCGGCGCTTGACCCACTCGCGGAGGCTCGGCCCGTCGATTCGCTCCATGACGAGGTAATCCCGCCCGGCAGCGCGGCCGACGCGATGCACCGCGACAACGTTGGGATGGGACAGTTTCGCCAGCGCCTGCGCCTCGGCCCGGAGCAGGTCGGCGGCGTTCGGCAGGGTTCGGTCGGGGCGCAGGAACTTGAGCGCGACCTGGCGGCCGAGCGACGGCTCGTCGGCCAGCCAAACGTCCCCCATCGCGCCCACGCCGAGCCGCGAACGGAGGACAAAACCGTCGAGAACGCGACCGCGAGCAACGACCGCTTCGGCCTCGGGAGAGGCTCCGTCGCGAACCAGCGCGCCCACCAGCGCATGGCACACCTCGCACTCGTCGATGTGCAGCTCGAGCTCGGCCCGCCGAGCCGGGGCGAGCGTGCCGGCGCAAAGAGCGGCCAGCGTGTCATCGTCGGGACAGCTCATCGCGGGATCGGGGCGCGCCCGGCAACGTCGGTTGCCAGACGCGCGGGAAACGAGTCGGGGGGCATGAATGTGACGGCAGCGCGAACGACGCGGCCTCTCGGGGCGGCGCGTAGCGTTGCACGTTGCCCGCCAATCCACGAACCGGCGAACAGCGCTTCATCTCAACGACTTGCGCGGCTGCGTCACCGTGACACCCGGCGCGCGGTGTTACGCCCGAGCGCAGTGGCTACCCGCATGGCCACCCACAGAGCCCCCAACCGGCCGGGCGAGCGTCGCGGCCGAGCACGCGCGCAGACGGCACGGCGGCTCGCCGACGCATCCCGCGCCCGGGCTGGTTTGTACGAACGAAGCAACGAAAAAGGCCGGAGGTCCGCAAGGACCCCCGGCCGAATGAGCGTTGCCGCTGTCTCGTACAGGCCTACTGGGCGCGAAGCACCACGAAGCCGTAGCCCGGCAGCTGTACGCTGCCGCCGTTGACCGTCGCGTCGGTCATCAGGTCGGTGTACGTGCCGCCCGGGACGTTCACCGTGTTCGGGTTGCCGGCCTTGTTGATGGCGACGATGATCTCGCCGAGCGCGCCGTCGCAGCCGGTCATCTTGTAGACCCAGGTGTCGCGCGACACGCTGATTACCTCGCGCACGCCGCGGCCGATGATCTTGTTCTCGCCGCGAATGCGAGCCAGCTTGCGAACCTTGGCGCGCAGCGCCTTCTGGTGCTCGTTGAGATCGCTTTCGCGCGGCATCAGGCGACGGTTGTCGGGGTCGCCGCCGCCGGCGAGGCCGACCTCGTCACCGTAGTAGATGAGCGGAATACCGGGGTTGGTCATGAGGACCGCAAACGACACGGCCAGCTTCTCGTACGGCGCCGCGTTTTGCGGCTGCGGGAACTGGTTCGGCACCCAGCCGTTGCCCGGATTCGATCCCTGAAAGCAGTTGCCGAACTTGTTCCACTCGGCGAAGTGGATGGCGCGGGGAATGTCGTGGTTGCCGATCCACGTAGTCATGAGCGACGGGCGGTCGGTGCCGACGTTGTAGAAGCTGTCGTTGCCGGCCATGAAGTTCGACAGATTGGTCATGTCGCCAGCCGGGTCGAACACCGCCTCGCACAGAACCCGCTTGAGCGGAAAGTCGAACTGACCGTCGAGCATCGTGTCGGGGTTGATGAACGACTTGAGCAGGTCGCGGTTGTTGTAGTCGAAGGTCTCGCCCACCATGTAGAAACGCTCGCCAGCGGGCGTCGGCAGCGCGGCGTTGAGCCGGTTGCGCAGCTGGGTGAGCCACTCCAGCGGAACGTGCTTGATGGCGTCGAGGCGGTAGCCGTCGATGTCGAACTCTTTGGCCCACCAGACGGCGTCGTTGACCGACCAGTCGCGCGGCTCTTTGGCCCACAGGTCGAGGGGCGGCAGGTACGCCGTGAAGGCGCAGCGGGTGCCCCAGTACGGGTCGTCCCAGTAGTTGCCGGGACCGCACAGGGCGAAGTCGCCGTTTTCCTGCCGGGCGTACCAGCTCGGGTTCGACTGGTACAGGCCACTCTCGAGATCGACGTGGTTCATGACGTAGTCGAACAGGACCTTCATGCCCTGGCCGTTGGCGGTGTTGGCCGAGTGGGCATCGACGATGAGGTCGCGCAGGTCCTGCTCGGTGCCGATGCGCGACTCGACTCGCGGCCGTGGCGAGGGGTTGTCGGGGTCGGCGTAGCTGATGTTCTCGGGCGCCGGCCAGTAGCCGTGGTAGCCCGAGTAGAAGTTCCGGTCGGCGTTCGGGTCGATGGCCGCGCCGGCGGTGTCGCGGTTTTCGAACGGCGCCGACAGCCACAGGGCGGTGATGCCCAGGTCGGCCAGGTAGTCGAGACGCTCGGTCACGCCGCGCAGGTCGCCACCCTCGTACTGACCGCTGGCCCCGTTGCGCGCATCGCCGCCCGTGGCGCCGATCACCGGATCGGCACGGCCGTCCGAGTCGTTGAATCGGTCGGTCATGACGAAGTACATGACGGTGTCGCGCCAGTCGAACTCGTCGGGGTTGCCGCAGGCGAAGATTTCGCCGCCGCCGTCGCCGCAGGTGAAGACGCTGTTGCGACCGCCAAAGCCGTCGTCCACGGTATCGGGATTGGTCGGGTCGATGATCCACTCGGTGCCGTCGACGACGAACTTGTATTGATAGACCCCCGGGCTGAAGACCAGGCTGGTTTCCCAGCCGCCGCTCGACGGCGTCAGGGCGATGGCGCCGCCGGCCACGTCCCCGGCCCAGCCGGTGAAGTCGCCGGTGAGCACCACACTGGAGGCGTCGTCATAGCCCGGCAGGGTGAACTCTCGCTCGCACTCCTCGGGCGGGGGCGGCGGCGGGGGCGGCGGGGGCGGATCTTCGCCGCCAGTGGTGTCGCCGTCGCCGCCGGTCGTGTCGCCGTCGCCACCGGTCGTCCCGTCTCCACTGCCGGTCGTCCCGTCGCCTCCGCCGGTGCCGGAGGGGGGCATCTGGTCGGTCGCGTTGCAAGCGGCGGCCAGCAGGAGAGACAACAGAAGGACGAACAGGCGATGCGTGTGTTTCACGTAGGTCTCCAGGGTTGGAACGCCAGGTTCATCAAGGACCGTGCCAGTCCTACCCGCGCTCACCTGCCCCCCGGTCCGCCGAACGTCCTTGAAATCCCTCGTTCACGTGGTCGAAATCGAGAAGATCGTTTCGCGATGCGACGTTCACATTTTCAACCCCCGCGCCACCACGTCACGCCTGACCGACCGTCGCGAGGACCCGCGAGGAGTGGTCAGTGGGTACCGCTCACGTCGCGCCGGACCGTGCGCCAAACTGTCATGGCCGGGGTCGCCAAGGTGGCGCCACGCAAGGGTTGTCCGGCTCCCCGATCGCGTCGGGCCAATCGCGAAGGCACCGGATAAACCCAACAATCACGTTGCTAAACACAACGCAGAAACGGCAACGTCGCCGTGACAAGAGTTCATAACTGGCCGATTTCCAAACCGTGACAGGCTGGCAGCAGACTTGCTCTAGAGCCGGCCAAACCGATGCAGCGGGCACGAGGTCACAAGCGATGAGCGACGTCAAACTTCTCGGCGTGAGCAAGCGGTACGAGGGAGCGGACCCGGAACGCCCGGCCCTCGACCACCTCGACCTGACGATTCCCAGCGGCGAGCTCGTCGTGTTGGTGGGCCCCTCGGGCTGCGGCAAATCGACGACCCTGCGCATCATCGCGGGCCTCGAGGAAGCCACCACCGGCACCGTGCTCATCGGCGAGCGCGACGTGACAGAAGTCCCGCCGGCCCAGCGGGACATCGCCATGGTCTTTCAGAGCTACGCGCTCTATCCGCACATGACGGTGTTCGACAACCTGGCCTTTGCCCTGCGCATGCAAAAGATGCCGCGCGCCGAAATCGAGGGCCGGGTCAAGCGTGCCGCCGAGGCCCTGGGCATCGACCGGTTCCTCAACCGCAAGCCCAAAGCCCTGTCGGGCGGCCAGCGCCAGCGCGTGGCCATCGGGCGGGCGGTCGTGCGCGACCCCAAGGTGTTTTTGTTCGACGAGCCGCTGTCGAACCTCGACGCCAAGCTGCGCGGCGAGATGCGCAAGGAGATCGCGCGCATTCACCAGCGGTCGCAAACCACCTCGGTCTACGTCACCCACGACCAGGTCGAAGCCATGACCCTCGCCGACCGCATCGTGGTTCTCAAAGACGGCGTGCTGCAGCAGGTGGGCTCTCCCCTCGACGTCTACCAGCGCCCGGCCAATCGGTTCGTGGCGGGTTTCTTCGGCACGCCGGCCATGAACTTTCTGCCGGCCCGCGTCGATGCGTCGGCCAAGCCGGAGGCGGCCTACCGGGGCTCGTCCGGCAGCCATCGGGTCACGGCCACCGGCCAGGGGTTCTCGCTCAGCGTGCCCGCGTCCGACAAGGTCTCGACCGACATCGTGCTGGGCATTCGCCCGGAGGCAATTTCCCTGGCCGCCACCGACGACGGCGCGCGCATCAGCGCCAACGTCGAGCTGCGCGAAGTGCTGGGCGCCGAGGTGCTGCTGCATATGCGAAGCGAAGCGGGGCCGCTCACGGTGCGAACCGACGCCCACGCCGACGCCCGGGAGGGCGACAACCTGACGGTTTGGCTCGACCAGCAGGCGGTGCACTTGTTCGACGCCAAGACGGAGGTGCGGCTGTGAGTCGGCGGCGTATCGCCCTGGCAGCTCTCGCTCTGGCGGGCCTTTGCGCAGCCGGCAGCATGTTCGCCTGCGGCCAGTCCGAAGGTGCGCTCGAGCGCCAGTCCATCGTGCTGTGGCACTCGTACTCCGGCGACGAGCGGGCGGTCCTCGAGGACCTGGTCACCGACTTCAACGCCGGGTCGCAGACCATCCACGTCACCGTGGTGGCGGTGCCCTACGACGCGTTCGCCGACAAGATCACCAACTCGATCCCGAACGGCAACGGTCCCGACCTGTTCATCTTTGCCCACGACCGCATCGGCGACTGGAAGGCGACCGGCCTGCTCGAGCCGGTCGAATATTTCGTCGATGAACAACTGGCCGACGGCTACGCCTACGACGCGCTGGCCGCCATGGCCTACGACCGGTCGCTGTACGGCCTGCCCATGGCCGTCAAGTCGGTGGCCCTGTTCTACCGCACCGACCTGGTCGCCGTGCCGCCCTCGACGACCGACGACCTGCTCGAGGCCAGCCGGGCCCTCCGCGACGACGGAATCTGGGGCCTGGTCTACGAAAACATCGACCTCTATGGACACGCTCCATGGCTGCACGGCTTCGGGGGAGGCGTTGCGATAACGTCCGGTACCCTCCAAATAGCCACCCCCGAGGCCGAGGCAGCCCTTCGTTTCGCCCGCGAGCTCGGCGGCAAGTCGGGCATCGTGCCGCCCGAAGTCAACGGCGCCATGGTCGCGACCTTGTTCAACGAGGGCAAGGCCGCCATGGCCATCAGCGGCCCGTGGTTCATCGGCGACATTCGCGACGACGTGGATTGGGGCGTGACGACCCTGCCGGTCGTGAGCCCGACCGGACAGCCGGCGGCGCCGTTTCTCGGCGCCGAGGGCGTTCTCATGTCGTCTCGGTCGCGCGACAAAGAGGCGGCCTTCGAGGTCATGACCTTTCTCGCCGGCGACGAATCGGCCACGACGCGCGCCCGCCGGGCCCGCCAGGTCGTGCCCAACCTGGCGCCCTACGACCAGCCCGACATCGGCGGCGACAAGGTGCTGGCCGCGTTCCGCCGCCAGCTAGAGCACACGGTGCCCATGCCCGCGTCGCCGGAGATGCGCATGGTCTGGACGCCGTACAAGACCGCGATTCACAAAGTGGTCGAGCAGAACACCGAACCCAGCGCGGCCCTGGCCGCCGCCCAGCGCGAGATTCAGGGCTACATCGACGGAGCCAGCCGTGCCCAGTAGCGCCCGAGGGTGGGCCGTCGCCTACGGAATCGCCGCGGCCCTCGGTCTGCTGATCGCGACCGGCAGCTTCGTGGCGCACCGCAACCACGCCTTTGCCGACCTCGAGCTGCAGCGCGCCAGAGACGCCGTCGAAGTCGTGGCGACCGGCCGCACGCCTCTGTCCCACGTCGTTGCCTCGGGCATCGTGACGCCGGCCGAGGCGTCGGAAAAGTACCCGTTCCTGTCGCGCCGACGCCTGGCCGACGGCCGCGCGCTCGGCGGATCCGGCGCCCCGGCCACCGACAAGCTGCTCTACGACGCCGCTCACCGCGCGGACGAAGAGGGAGCCTTTGCCCACTTTCTCGGCGACACCGGGCTCGTCGTCGCGGCGCGCCCGGTCGCCGACGGCGCGGTCGCCGCGGTGGTGAGCGAGCCGCCCGACGGACCGGCCCCCTACCCGTTTTTGACCCTGCTCGGCATGCTGGCCCTGGGCGCTGCCGTTTGCTTTGCCGGCGCCACCAAGGGCGGCTGGCTGCGCACCGGCGGCCTGGCCCTCGGGCCTCTGGCGTTCGCGGTCCCCGCGGCGCGCTGGGCCGGCGCCTGGCCGGCCCTCGCCATCGCCGTGCTCGCCCTCGCCATCGCCCTGCTCGACCGGCGCGGCACCCTGGCCCGCGCGTCCAACGAGGCCCGCGAAAACCGGGTCGCCTACGCGTTCCTCGGCCCGGCGGCGGTGGCCATGCTGCTGCTGGTGCTCATTCCCTTCGGCGTTGGCCTGCTGCTCGGGTTCTACGACCACGCCCACGGCGAGTGGCATTTCGTCGGCCTGTCGAACTTCATCGACATCTTGAGCGGCGGCGGTCGCTCGTTTACCGACCCGCTCAACTTCTGGTTCACCCTCGGCGTCACCGCGGCCTGGACCTTTGGCAACGTGTTTTTGCACGTGGTCATCGGCGTGGCCTTTGCCCTGGTGCTGCGCCAGTCGTGGCTGCGCGGCAAGGGCTTTTACCGGGTGCTCCTGATTTTGCCCTGGGCCATCCCCAACTACATCACGGCGCTTATCTGGCGCGGCATGTTCCAGTCGGAGTACGGGGCCGTCAACGCCATTCTCGACGTGCTGGGGCTCGACAAGGTGTCCTGGTTCTCGTCCTGGGCGACCGCCTTCGCGGCCAACGTCACGACCAATACCTGGCTCGGTTTTCCGTTCATGATGGTCGTGGCCCTCGGCGCCCTCGAGTCGATACCGCGCGACATGTACGAGGCCGCCGAAGTCGATGGCGCAACGTCCTGGCAGCGCTTCGTGCACATCACGATTCCGCAGCTCAAGCCGGCGCTGCTGCCCGCCATCGTGCTGGGCTCGATCTGGACGTTCAACATGTTCAACGTCATCTACCTGGTGAGCGAGGGCGCACCGGCGGGCGGCACCGACATCCTGGTGACCGAGGCCTACCGATGGGCTTTCGAGCGCGGCGAGCGGTACGGAATGGCGGCGGCCTACGCAACGCTGATCTTCCTGATCCTCCTGGTCTGGACGGTCTTTGGCGCCCGCCTCAACAAGAAGGAAGACCACGCATGAAGCGCGGCAAGCCGAGCCTGCTCCGGCAGGCCATCACCTACGCGGGGCTGAGCGCCGCCACGGCTCTGATCCTGTACCCGGTCGCGCTGGTCCTCAAGAAGGCCTTCGAACCCGGGCGCGACTTCGCCCTGTCGCCGTCGCCGATTCCGCAGACCTTTACCCTCGACAACTTCACGCAGCTCATCAGCGCCCAGGCCGGCGGCGAGCCGCTGTTTTTGCGCTACGCGTTCAACTCGGCCCTGGTCGCGCTGGCCACGACGGTCGTGGGCGTCATTCTCGCGTGCACCGCTGCCTACGCCCTGTCGCGACACCGCTTTGCCGGGCGGCGGGCCAGCCTGACCACGTTCTTGATCGTGCAGATGTTTCCGTCGGTGCTGCTGATGATGCCGCTGTACGTGCTGCTCGATCGGCTTGGCCTGCTCAACCGACTGCTCGGCCTGGTGCTCGTGTACGCGACGACGGCCATTCCCTTCTGTGTGTGGACGCTCAAGGGCTACTTCGACAGCCTGCCGCGCGAGCTCGAGGAGGCGGCGCGCATCGACGGCGCCAGCCACTGGGGCGTGTTCTTCAAAATCGTGTTGCCCCTGGCCCGGCCCGGCATTGCCGTCACCGCCCTGTTTTCGTTCATGACCGCGTGGAACGAGTTCATTCTCGCCTCGACCTTCATGACCGACGAGATGTCGTACACGCTGCCGGTCATGCTCAAGGGCTACGTCGGCCGCTACACGACCCACTGGGGCCTGTTCGCCGCCGGGGCGGTTCTCACCAGCTTGCCGGTGATGGCGCTGTTTTACTTTCTGCAGCGCTACCTGGTCGGTGGACTGACCGCGGGCTCGGTCAAGGGATAGCCGGTAGCGGCGCTGGCGGTCGGCGAGCGGTCAAACCGAGACCGTGATCTCGAAGTCGTCGATGTCATCGACGTCGTCGGTCGCCTCACCGGTTTCCGACACCGACAGCTGCAGGCTCTTGATCTCGCCGGTCACCGGGTGGCGAATGGCGAGGGTGAGCAAGCCGTCGGCGCTGACATCGACGACCACGGTCGCCGTGGTGCCCTCGATGGCCTCGGACAGGGAGCTCGGCAGGCGAACCGTGCCCAGCAACTCGTTGTCGGTGATCTGGGCTTCCTCGCCGCGATAGAGCGTGGCTGTAAACTCGGCATCGACGCCGACCTGCGCTTCGATCTCGAACTTGGTGCGAGCCGGTAGTTTGGCGCCGCGACGCAGAATGACCCCGGAGCGCTCGCCAACGTCGAGCTGAATCGAGGCCGGCAAGATATCGGTGAGCGCCAGCGAGCTGCCGCCGTGGGCCGCCGCGGCGACGAGCGCGGCGCCGAGGGCGATGGCGTGGTCTGGATGCACGCGCATGCTGGGCTTTTTGCCAAACCTCTCGGCAAGCAGCCGGTGGATGTGCGTGCTGCGCGACTGGCCCCCGGCCATCACGATGTCGTCGATGTCGCGCGCGGCCAGGCCCGCGTCACCGAGGATTTGATCGACGACGCGCAGGCTGCGAATCACCAGATCTTCGGTCAGGCGCTCGTAGTCTTCGCGCTTGAGTACCTGCCGAAAGTGGATGGGGCCCTGCTCGGACTGCGCGAGGTACGGCAGCTCCACGTCGGAGCTCGACTCCTGGGACAGTTCCTTCTTGGCCTGCTCGGCGGCATCGCGAATGCGCTGCACCGCCACGGCGTCGTCGCGAATGTCGATGCCGCGGGTCCGCTCGATGTTGCGACACAGGTACTCGGTGAGGCGGTCGTCGAAGTCGGAGCCGCCCAAAAACGCGTCGCCATCAGTGGCCAGCACCTCCATCTCGTCGTCCCTGATGCGCAGCACCGACGCGTCGAAGGTGCCGCCGCCCAGGTCGTAGACGATGACGTGCTTGTCGAGACCGCGCCCATACCCGTACGCCACTGCCGCGGCCGTCGGCTCGCTGAGCACGCGCTCGACGCTCAGCCCCGCCATCTTGCCCGCCGTCATCACGGCGCGCCGCTGGGTCTCGCCAAAGTACGCGGGCACGGTAATGACGCACCGCTGTACCTCCTCGCCCAGCGCCGCGGTCGCCGTCTGGCGGGCGTACTGCAGAATGAGCCCCGCCACGGCCTCGAGCGGAATCACCCGGTCGCCGAGCTTTGCCGCCGTCATGCCGCGCGCATCGGCGACCAGCCCGTAGCGAAAGAAGTGACCGTAGGTCCGGACTTCGCGCGAGGTGTAGGGCCGACCGATGAAGCGCTTCGATCCGTAGATCGCCTTGCCCGGGTGCAGCAGCATCTTTTGCTGGGCGCGGTGTCCCACGTGCACCTGGTGCTCGGACTCGACGAACACGATCGACGGAATCGTCTCGTAGCCCTCGGCGGAGGCAAGGACGCGCGGGCGCCCGTTCTCGACCACGGCGACGCAGCTGTTGGTCGTGCCGAGGTCGATGCCGATGATGGGACCGCTGGCCGTGGGCGTCGCGGGGTCCGCGGACAGCTTTTCGACCCGGCGCTCGTTCTTGCGCTCGCGCACCTCGTGCACCTGGCGCGGGGGCACCTTGCGAACCTGCTCTTTGGCGCGGGCGCGCGCCTTTGCCTCGGTTTGCGCGCGCTCGGCCTGCTGGCGGTACGCCCCGACGAGCTCGCGAGCCGCCTTGTCGAGCTGGGTGACCTCCAGGTGCAGCCCGGGGCCCTCGTTGTCGAGGACCAGCCCCGCCACGCGACAGACGACCTCGCCGTCGGGGCGCAAGAACTCGACCAGCACTCGACGTCCCGGCGACGTCGCCGGGCCCTTGGGAAACGACAGATGGCGCGAGCTCAGGGTCGCCGCGAGGCGCCGCTGCGCGTCGGCAGTGCCCGCAATCTTGGGGCGAATGCGCGCGTCGAACTGGGCTGATCCCCCCTCCCGGGCCATCCAGCTCTTATTGTCGCTGATTCGGGAGCGCCGCGCAGCGTTGCGTCGCGGGAAATCAACGCCACGAGGCGCGCGTGGGGAGTTGTAGGCAGGGAAATGCCGGAAGCGGCCGGCCGGGCGAGTTGGGCCGCGGCGGCGTCATTCGAGCGGCGCCCTGACGTCGGGATCGAGAGCTTGTCCCCAGCGTTCGTCGTACGGATGCACCCGAATCGCGGCGCCACCGGCGTTTTCGAGGGTCCGGCGCTCGTTGGCCCAGCCGAAGATGCCGCCGTCGAGGTTGCTCACCTTCCGATAGCCGGCGGCCTGCAGGTCGGCCACGGCGGCCGCGCTGCGGTAGCCGAGCGAGCAATACACGACGATCTCCCTCCCGTCTGGCGGAGGCAGGGCCGACAAGTCGCGCTCGTCGGGATCGAGTCGGACCGCGCCCGGAATGCGGCTGACCCGGTACTCTTCGGCGGTCCGCACGTCGATGACCACGGGGCGCGAGGTCGCGCTGCCGAGTCGCCGGGCCAGATCGTCGGCGCTCACCCAGGCCACGTCGGGATACCGCTCGCTAATGGGCGCCCGGTGCTCGGGTGGCGGCGCCACGTCGCCGGCGCGCAGGCGCACCACCGCGACCACCGCAAGCGCGGCGGCGACCCCAACCGCGGCTAGCAGCGTGCGTCCGCCCACCGCCGGAGTCTGTCACGCCCGGTCCATTCGTGCGAACGTCAGCGCGATGCTGTCGATTCCCGAGCGAGTTCTGATGGGCCCGGGCCCGAGCGACGTGCCGGCCCGGGTGCTCGAAGCGCTGTCTCGCCCGACCGTGGGCCACCTGGACCCGGTCTTTCTCACCCTCATGGACGAGGTGCGAGACCGGCTACAGGCCGTGTTTCAGACGCAAAACGAGATGACGCTGGCGGTGAGCGGCACGGGCTCGGCCGGCATGGAAACCCTGTTCGTCAACCTGGTCGAGCCCGGTACCCGAGTGCTGGTGTGCAAGCAGGGCGTATTCGGCAACCGCATGGAGGATGTCGCTCGCCGATGCGGCGCCGAGGTCGTCACCCTCGAGGTGCCGTGGGGCAGCGTGTTCGAGACCAGCGCCATCGTCGCCGCCGCCGATGCCCACCGCCCCGACCTCGTCGCCATCGTTCACGCCGAAACGTCGACGGGCGCTCATCAGCCGCTCGCCGGTCTGGGCCCGGCGCTCCACGAGCTGGGCGCGCTGCTCCTGGTCGACTGCGTCACCAGTTTGGCCGGCATGCCGGTCGAGGTCGACGCCTGGGGCATCGACGCCGCCTACAGCGGCACGCAAAAGTGCCTGTCGTGTCCGCCCGGCCTGGCCCCCATCACGCTGTCGCCCCGGGCCGTGGAGCGCCTCGAGCGCCGGGCCGCCCCCGTGCAGAGCTGGTATCTGGATCTGTCCATGGTGCGCAACTACTGGGGCGGTGACCGGGCCTACCATCACACCGCGCCGGTCAACATGCTGTACGCCCTGCACGAGGCCCTCGGCATCGTCCTCGAAGAGGGACTCGAGGCCCGCTTTGCCCGGCACGCGGCGGCGCACGACCAGCTGCGCGCCGGGCTGGCCGAGCTGGGCATCGACTACCTGGCCGCGCCGGGGCACCAGCTGCCCATGCTCAACGCCGTGTCGATCCCCGAGGGCACCGACGACAAAGCCGTGCGCCGGCGCCTCCTCGCCGACTACGGCCTCGAAATCGGCGGCGGACTGGGCGCTTTCGCCGGCCGCGCCTGGCGCATCGGACTGATGGGTCACGCCGCGACCCGGCGCAACGTCACCCTGTTGCTGAGCGCCCTGCGCGACCTGCTGTAACGCCCTGGGGTCGGACTTTTCCCAACAACACCTGCTCGAGGACACGAGTCGGCTACAATGGGCCGGTATGAACGAGACCCTCGGTCATACCCTCGGGGGCGAACAGACTGAATCTCGTTCGAGCGAGACGGCCGAGGCCGCCCACCTGGTGGTAGCCCTCGAGTGCGATCGGCCGCTCGCCCTGCCCTCGCGCCACGCCCTGGTGGACGTGGGTGAGGTGTTCATCGGCCGCGGGTCCAAGCGCCACGCCGAGCGCATCAACATCGCCGGCATGCGCGGCCTGCAGGTGTCGGTGCCCGACCGGTGGATGTCGTCCCGCCACGCGCGCATCGAGCAGTCTCTCGGCCGCTGGCTCATCACCGACGCCGGCTCGAAGAACGGCACCCGGGTCAACGGCGAGGTCGCCAACCGGCGCGAGCTGCGCGACGGCGACGTCATCGAGTGCGGCCACACCCTGTTTCTTTTTCGCGACCGGGTTTCGACCCGCCCGGACGACCCGCCCGACCTCGAAGTGACAGCCGACGAGGTCACCGGAATGACCACCCTCGCCCTGTCGCTGGCCTGGGACCTGGCGCGTCTGCGCCAGCTGGCCCCGTCCCCGGTCGCCATCTTGCTGCTGGGCGAAAGCGGCACCGGCAAGGAAGTGGTGGCGCGCGCCCTCGCGGAACTGTCCCGTCGAGCGGGCGAGTTCGTGGCGGTCAACTGCGGCGCCATTCCCGACTCCCTCATCGAGAGCGAGCTTTTCGGCTACAAAAAGGGCGCGTTCTCCGGCGCGTCGGCCGACCACGACGGGCTCGTGCGGGCGGCCGACAACGGCACGCTGTTTCTCGACGAGGTCGCCGATCTGCCGGCGCCGTCGCAGGCGGCGCTTTTGCGGGTCTTGCAGGAGCGCGAGGTCCGGCCCGTGGGTTCGACTCGGTCGGTGAGCGTAGACATTCGCCTGGTCTCGGCGACCCACAAAGAGCTGCCCTCGCTCGTCGACGCCGGCCACTTTCGCAACGATCTGTACGCGCGCATCAGCGGCTACCGCATCACGCTGCCGCCCCTGCGCCAGCGGCGCGAAGACCTCGGACTGCTCGTCGGCCAGCTCCTTCGCAAGGTGGCCCCCAGCCGCGCCGAGACCATCAAGATCGACGTCAACGCGGCGCTGGCCATGTTTCGCTACGGGTGGCCCCTCAACATTCGCGAGCTCGAAAACGCCCTGACGGCCGCGGTCGTGCTGGCCGACGACGACCTGATCCGGATCGAGCACCTTCCCGAGCCCGTGCGCGAACCGGCGCCGGAGCGCGACGGCAACGGCGCCTCGACGCTTTCTGAAAGCGGGTCGGGCGGGCCGCCCGTGGCCGACGCGCCGCTCACCGAAGAACAGGCCTCCCACCGGGCCGAGTTGTGCGCCCTGTTCGAGCGACACGACGGCAACGTCAGCGCGGTGGCGCGCGAATGCGGCAAAGACCGCAAACAGATCCAGCGGTGGATCAAACGCTACCGCATCGACGTCGAGTCGTACCGCCGCTAGCCAGACAGCGTGTCCGCGTCAGCTCAGGGCTTGCGCACGAGGAACATCTTGTCCGTGTAGGCGCTGTCCGCGTATTCCTCGGGCAAAGGCCGGGTCACGGTCTCGACTTCGAGCCCGGCGGCCCGCCACACGTCCAGCCAGGTGCCGGTCGAAAACAGGCCGAAGACGTGGCGGTCGTGCACCGCCCGAACCTCGTTGTTTTCGCGCAGCAAGAACGCAAAGTCCCCCAGGTGCGTGTCGTCGGACGGGTCGGGGTCGTAGGACCAGGAGATGCAGCGCAGGCTGCGCTGGTCGTCATCGCCGGCATGGTCCTCGTAGCTGTCGCAAAAGCTCTCTTTGACGCAGTCGGGCACGATCAGACCAGCGCCGCCGGGGCGCAAGTGCGCCGCGGTGGTGCGGGCGACGTCGGCGAGGTCGCCCTGGCTCGCGATGTACGTAATCGCGTCGTGAATAAGCACGCAGTCGAATTCGCGGTCCAGGCGCAGGGTTCGCATGTCGCCGACATGGTGCTCGCAGTCGGGGTTGAGCCCGCGCGACCGGTCCAGCATGGCCGGCGATAGATCCGTCAAAGTGGTTTGAGAAAACCCGTGCTTTACGAAGTGGGCACCGTGTCCGGCCCCGGAACCGAGCTCGAGCAGCGAGCTCGCCCCCGGCACCGCCTGCCGCAAAACGCGGCCGAACTCCTCCCCCTCGTCCCGGTGATCGTCGAGCGGATCGAGCAGGTGGTAAAACGGCACCAGCTCGTCGTAGAGCAGGGTCTTCATCGGCATCCTCTCAGTAGTGCCAGGGGAACTTCTTGTAGTCCTGGGGGCGCTTTTCGAGGAACGCGTCGCGGCCCTCCTGCGCTTCGTCGGTGCCGTACGCGAGCCGCGTGGCCTCGCCCGCGAACAGCTGCTGGCCAACCAGACCGTCGTCCGGCAGGTTGAATCCGAACTTGAGCATGCGCATGGCGGTGGGGCTCTTGCTGTTGATCTTTGCCCCCCAGTCGAGTGCCGTGTTCTCGAGTTCCGCGTGGGGTACCGAGCGATTGACCATGCCCATGGCGAACGCCTCGTCGGCCGAGTAGTTGTCGCCGAGAAAGAAGACTTCGCGGGCGAACTTCTGCCCGACCTGCCGCGCCAGCAAGGCCGAACCGTAGCCGCTGTCGAAACTCGCGACGTCGGGGTCGGTCTGCTTGAAAATCGCGTGCTCTTTGCTCGCGAGGGTCAGGTCGCAAACGACGTGAAGGCTGTGGCCGCCACCGACCGCCCAGCCCGGCACCACCGCGATCACGACTTTGGGCATGAAGCGAATCAGGCGCTGAACCTCGAGAATGTGCAGGCGTCCCAGGCGGGCCGGATCGACGTCACCGGGAGCCCCCTCGTACTTGTAGCCGTCGCGACCGCGAATGCGCTGGTCGCCGCCGGAGCAAAACGCCCAACCGCCATCCTTGGGCGAGGGCCCGTTGCCGGTGAGCAGGACGCAGCCGACATCGCTGGTGGTGCGCGCGTGCTCGAGGGCCCGGTACAGCTCGTCCACCGTGTGCGGGCGAAACGCGTTGCGCACCTCCGGGCGGTTGATGGCCACCCGCACGGTGCCCTGGTCGACGGCCCGGTGATACGTGATGTCGGTGAAGTCGAAGCCTTCGACCACCTGCCAGCGAGCGGGGTCGAAAATGTCGGACACGGCGGCGGTGGTCATGGGCCAGACGTACTTCAGCGGCAGGCGCCGCGCAACTGCCGATGTCCGCAACCGCGCGCCTTCCGGTGCGGGCGTGGCGTTGGCCCCCCGCCGCGCTACTCGCGCAGCGCCAGGTCGCGCAACCGCACCCAGCCGTCGGCGGCTGACAGCCCGGTCACCCGGCGGTGCACCAGGCCCACCGGTGTCGGCGAAAACAGGCCAATGACCGGCTGCGCCCGGGCGATGGCCGCGCCCAGCTCGCGAACCGCGGGACGGCGCTCGGTGGCGGTCGGCGCGGCGCGCGCCCGCGCCAGCAGGGCGTCTACATCGGGCGACGAAAACCGGCCGAAGTTGAGGGCACCGCCGGTCTCGAAAAGCGGCGACAGATCGACGTCGACGTTGGTGCGAACCTCCATGAACGCCAGGCCGAAGTCGCCGGCGCGAAGCCGGTTGAGCAGCACGGCGTCGGGACCTTTGCGCACCTCAACGTAGAAACCGGCGGCGCGCAGCTGTTTGACGATGGGGTCGCGGACGGCGCCTGGCCCCGGCAGCGCGAGCAGCGACGCGCGCAGCCGCTCGCCGTTGCGCCGGCGCTGTCCGTCGCCGCTGTCGCGCCAGCCCGCCTCGTCGAGCAGGCGCGCCGCCTGTTCGCGGTCGAACCCCGGCACCGGCGCCGCCTCGGCGTCGCCCGGGCCTCCCGGCCACACCGGGGTTGCTACCGCTCGCGCCAGTCCATCCACGCCTTCGTCGATCACGGTTCGGCGCTCGACGAGCAGCGACACCGCGCGGCGCACCCGCGGGTCGTCGAAGGGCGGCCGCCGCACGTCCATGACCATGTACTGCAGCGCTGCGGGCCCGAGCCGCAGCACGTCGAACTCGCTCGCGATCCCCGGGGCCGACGGCTGGTCCCGAACGTGCTGGGCGATGAGTTCGGGCACGATGTCGAATTCGCCCCGCTTGGCGGCGGTCAGCGCCCGGGCGGCGTCCGGCTCGTGCACAAACACGATGCGCTCGAGCTTCGGAGCCGGGCCCCAGTAATCGTCGCGACGGACCAGCACGACCCGGTCGTCGCTCACCTCGGTCGGGCGATAGGGACCGCTGCCCACCCACTGGCCAAAGCGCGCTGCCGTGAGCCCGGACCGGTACACCGACTCCTTGAGAATCGGCACCTCGGCAAGCGCGCGCAGCACGTATCCGTTTTTGCGGCCCAGGCGCACCCGCACCGTCTTGCTGTTGACGATATCGACGCCGTCCACGTCGGCGAGCAGCCGGCGCAGCTGATCGGCGCCGACGCGGGGCCGGCGAGCGGCGTCGAGTGAGAACTGGACGTCGACCGTGCTGACTTTACTTCCGTCGGCGAACCGGGCCTCGGGGTCGAGCACGAGCCGAATCTCGCGACCGCTGGGCGCAAGATTGAAACTGGCGGCCAGGCCCGGCTCGAGGCTGCCCGCCCTCGGACCGGTCCCGGCGCGGTAGCGAATCAGGGTTTCGAATACCGTGTCGAGGGTGACGCGGCGGCCGGCCACGGTGGGCGCCGACAGGGGATTGAGCCGCGTAAGTGGTTCGTTCGAATGAATCGTGAGGGTGTTCGCCCGCTCGCGGCGGGCCTCGATGTCGCGGCGCTGCGCCCGCTCGGCCACCGTCGAGGGCTCGGCCTCCACGACCGGCGGCCGGGCGTGCCGCCAGGGCTTCGAGCGGGCCGGCGCCCCCTCGCAGGCGCCCGAAACAAGCGCCCCCACGACCACCAGCAGGGCGGCCGCGAGCCGGGCGACAACCGTGGTCAAGGGTTCTTGTTGCAGTAGTGTCCGCATGTTAGAAACCGATCATGAATCGCGTCGTCTGGGCTTGCGGTGTCGCTTTCCTACTTTCTCTTCTGACCACCGGTTGTCAGGAAGAGGAGTTCACCGGGCCCACCGCCGACGTGGTCGACACCAACATCAAGCTCGACTTGCCGTCGGTGCCGCAGTTCAACATGCCAAGCCCGTACCCGGATGGCACGCACCCTGTCGCCGAAATGCGTCTCAAGGGGAACAAGTTCCTGGACCAGGACGTCAAGGTCAAGGGCTACGTCGTGTGGGTCTACGATTGCGCCACCGCGATTCGCACCCCGGAAATGACCGACGACGAGGTGCAAAAGATCCTCTCCGAAGAGCCCGAGCGCTGCTCGCGCCCGAACATCTACATTGCCGACAAGGCCGAAGACCCGCGCGACCGCGGCGTCTGGGTGGTGGACATTCCCCGCAAGCCCCGCAAGGACGAAGAGAAGGTCCTGCCGAAGGAAGTGCTGGCCGAGATGGAAAACGCGCCGGAGTTCGAGGTCGGCCAGGAAGTCGTTCTCACCGGCAAGTGGTCGCAAAAGTCGCCGGCCGGATTCGTGAAGTCCGAGGGGCTGCTGGTCTTCGCCGGCGTCGAGTTCCCGGGCATGGAAGAGGCCGCGACCGAGTAACCACTCACCGGGGCGGCTGCATCGCCTCGCACGCGCTCGGCGGCGCGATGAACACAAGCGGCTGATCGACATCGAGCCGGCTGCCGCGACACCCATCGTCGGCGGACCAGAGCGCCAGGCGCACCGTGGGCGAGGCGGTTTGTCCCGGCACCGCGTCGAGTTCGACCGCGACCTCGAGCGCGCCAGCCGGCGGACCGCCGACGCCGATGCCGACGCCGACGATCGACAGCGCGCGCAGGCGCGCGATCGCTTTCACCGCCGTCGACGCATCGACGGGGGCCCCGCTCGCGGGGCGCCACTCACCAACGAGCTCGCCGCGCTCGACGCGCAGGAGTCTGCGCCCCCGACGACGCCACTCGACCGCGCGAACGAGGGTTGGCTCCAGCTCGACGACCTGCCGCGACCGCAGACGCACGGCGTCGAGCAAGTCGCCCGCGTAGCCGGCGGGCACGGCGTAGGCAACCGCCTCGCCAACGCGACGCACGTAGCGAGTCGCGCCGACCTCGAACAGCTCCAGCGCGGTCTCGGCCCCATCGACGGCAATGCGAACGGTCGCGAGCGACCGCGTGGCCGCGCCCGGCACCGCGAAGTCACCGAGCGGCTCGGCCAGCTGGGCGAGAGCCGCTTCGACGGCGCCAGGCTCGCCGGGCACCGGTGGCGCCGACGAGACCTCTGAGGTTTCGGTCGCGCTTCGAATCGCCCACGTGGCGCCGCGGCGCTCGAGGCGATGCGCGCCGGCCGGTAGCGCGACGTCGATGAACGACACGCGGCCCGGGTCAACGGCGGCCGGTCGCCGGTCCACGAGCGCCGCTGCCGAGGGCGCCGCCTGGACCAGCCCGGCAATGGCCGCAGCCGGCAGGCACACCGCGCCGAGCCGGGTTCGAGCGCGTCGCAGGTCTTTGTATTCGGGGCCTTCGGGGCCTTCCGGCGTCTCCGCGCAAGCGCCAACCACTTCGAGCAGCTGCTCGCCGGCGGCCGACCGCACGCGCACGCGAAGCTCGACGTCGCGGCTGTCTTGGTTCGGGGCGGGGCGAACAGCCGCGCCGGGCCCGACGAATCGGGCCGCACGCAGCCCGAGCAGCCGGTCCAAAAACGACGCGACCGCGCCGTCGTCGGCGCGCAACGCGCCGGGCACTCCGTCGGCGCGCACCCGCCACGGTGGGCCATCGACGACGATGAGCTCGCCCGGATGTCCAATGTCGACCGACGTTACGCCGATGGACTCGAACGAAAACACCGCGTCGTCCCGCAGCTCGTCCAGCGCCGGGTGCAGCAACCTCGCGGTCGCCGCCGACACGAGAAACCACGACTCATCGCGGGCGATCCAGGCCGCGCGGCCTTCGGCCTCGACTGGCGGTACGTCGAGCCGAAGCTCGAGGCCCCCGCCGGCGATGACGACCAGGGTGGCGGCCTCGCCGTCGGCCTGCCCGGGAGCCTGCGCGGCGCGCCGCTCGAAGCGCAAAAACTCGAGGGCGCCGAGCACTCGGTCGACCGCGGCGTCGCTCGCCGGCGCGAACTCGGCCCCTTCGCTGTCCGAACCGGCGACGGCCCAGCCGGCGGGCCCGCGCCTCAGCACCAGGGCGCCGCCAGCGCCCGACCACCGCAGTTCAGAAATCTCGGCGACGCGCAGCTCTGGCAGCACCCGGGTATCGACCGAGCCCGAGGGCTGCGAACCGCCGAGGGTCACCAGCACCGCGAGGGCGGCCGCGAGCAACGACAACGCGAGCAAAGACCGCCGGCTACCCACGGCGACGCCTCCACCACAGCAACCCGCCCAGGCAGGCAAACAGCGCCGGCAAAGCGACGACGCACAGGGCAAACACGCCGGCGCGCTGACCGTCGCCGAGAACCAGCCGCACTTGCTCGGGGGTTTTGTCTTCGATGTCGATGGCGCGGGTTCGCTCGACCAGCCACCCCACCGCGCGATCGACCAGCGCCTCGGTGGCGCCCAGGCGGCGCTCGGCAATGGCCGGCGCCAGGATCGCGGCGCTGCCGAGCACCACGAGGCGCGCGCCGGCGTCGGTCTCGGCCGCCACGGCAACGGGTTGCGCGCCGATGAGATCGCGATCGTCGGCCCCGGGCGCGACGTCGCCAAACACGTCGGCGATGTCGGTCTCGGCCCAGCCGCTCGCGCTCGACGTGACCAATGCCCGGGCGCGCACGCCGACGGGCGGCGGCGACGCGGGCGCAACCAGCCGCGGCGCGACCCAGGCGGTGTAGCGGCGCTCGGAAAACCCGGCGACGGCCGGGTGGTCGCTGTACCCGGTCGCCGTGCGCCAGGTAAGCGGCAAGCCCACCGCCTGTCCGGGGTCGAGCACCACCGCGTCCGGCGTGCGAATGCCCCGCTCCGCGATCACTGCCTCGAGGCCGTGGCGCTGCAAGGCCCCGGCGCCGGCGGCGCCGACTACAAACTCCGAGTCGATCGCCAAAAGCAGCCGCCCGCCGGAGGTCAGGTACCGATCGACGGCGGTCGCCGCGCCGGTCGAAAGCGCCGTGCGCGGGCCCAGCACCAGGAGCGCGTCGCAGTGGGACGGCACGCCTACGGAGAGGTCGCCCAGTCGCTCGAGGTCGTAGCCCGAGGCGCGAAGCCTTTGGGCCACGAGGCCCGTGGCGATGTCGATTTCGCCGTGGCCGGCGCTGGTACACAGCGCGGGTTGCGCGGGATCGATGACCTGCCGCAGGGCGGTGGCCAGGGTTCTTTCGGCCGCAAAGCGCTCGACCCGGCCGGCCCCGAGCGCGTCGATGCCGAGTTCGGTAGTGTCGAGCAGCTCCACGGCCCGCTGGCGGTTCCCCGCGCGAAACACGACGGCGCCGGCGGCCCCGAGTACCCGAGCCGACAGAGCGAACTCATCGGCCAGGCGGTCGACCGAGGCCGGGTCGGCCGACGGCACGAGCCGCTGCACCGTCAATCGAGGCTGTTGGGCGGCCATGCGCTCGACGACGTTCTCGACCTGCTCGGCGAGCTCGAAGAACGCGGGATCCGCCGCCTCGATGATCAGCACGGTCACGGGCTGATCGACGCCTGCGAGCAATGCTGCGGTGGGCTCTTCCAGGGAGTTGACGCGCGCGCCGGTCAGGTCGAGGGCGACGACCCGGTCGAACGCAAGCGTGTTGACGAGGACCGCGATGACGGCGATGAGACCGGCGCCGGTCGCTCGCGCTCCGGCGTCGGCGGGGCGGCGGCGTTCGACACCGACGCCCGCAATCGCGAGCGCCAGTCCCGCCACGGCGAGGCCGGCAAAGAACAGCACCGACCGGCTGTCGATTACCCCGCGCGCAAAGCGATCCAGGTGTGCGCGCAGGTCGACCGCCTCGAGCCAGCCCGGTGCGGAGGTTCCGACGAGCTCGGGCACTTGCCCGACCAGGAGCAGAGCGAGCAGCGCGACGAACGCCGCGACGGCCGCAATCACCGGAGCGCGGGTCGTCGAGGCAGCCGCCATCGCGAGGGCCAAAAGTCCCGCCCCGGAAACGGCAACGCCGACGTAGGCGCTGACGATCGGCCCGGCCTCGGGAGCGCTGCCGGGCGGCGCAAATGCGTGCAGCACCGCCACGAAGGCCAGGGTCGGCACCCAGAGCACGAGGTAGAAAGCGAGGCCGCCGAGCCACTTTCCCACGACGGCCTCGGCCTCGGAGACCGGCGTCGTGAGGAGCGTTTCCCAGGTGCCCTGGCGCCGGTCTTCGGCGAGCAACCGCATGCTCGCCGCGGCCAGCACCGCAAACAACACCGACCAGTAAAGAAACGTGCCGCCAAAGAACGTGCGCAATACCGCGCCCAGGGGCGCGGGTCGGCGGGGGTCGGCCAGCACGCCCACGACGGCCCAAAACGAAAAGCCCTGCGCCACCAAAAACAGAACGCCCACCACGTAGGCGACCGGCGCGGCAAAGAACCCCGCGACCTCGCGGCCGGCGATGGTCGCTACTCGCATGGCGACGTCGCCCCCGACGAGTGGTCGTCCGACGCCGCGAGCTCGACAAACACGTCCTCGAGCGAGCGGTCCCCGCGCAGCTGGTCGGGCGCCCCATCGGCAACCACGCGGCCGCCGACCAGCACGACCACTCGTTCGCACAAGCTCTCGATCTGGGCCAGGTCGTGGGACGACAGCAACACCGTGTGTTCCCCCGCCAGCCCGCGCACCAGCTCGCGAAACTCGCGGACCTGTACCGGGTCCAGCCCCGCCATCGGCTCATCGAGAAGCAGGGCCGCAGGGGCGGCGACCACCGCGTCCGCGATGCCCACGCGCTGCCGAAAGCCGCGCGACAAGGTCGAAATGACCGACCGGCGTCGCTCACCGAGATTCGCCGCCGCCAGCGCCCGATCGACGGCCTCGGCGACACCGCGTCGCGCAACACCTTTGACGCGCGCGCGAAAGCGCAGGTACGCCTCGACGCGCATGTCGCCGTACAGCGCATTGTGCTCGGGAAGATAGGCGATGCGCCCGGCGGCCCGGCGCGGCTGGTCCGCCATCGAAACGCCGTCGACGGTCACGGCCCCTCGGTCGGCGGCCAGGTAGCCGGCGATGATGCGCAGCGCGGTGGTCTTGCCCGCGCCGTTGGGACCGACGAACCCGCACAGCTGCCCCGCGCCGATCTCGAAGCTAACGTCCGTGAGAGCCGCGGTGCGCCCGTACGCCTTGTGCACGCCGTCGACCCGAATCACGCCGCGAGCTTAGCCCGCAGCGGCTCGCGCGGCTAGCAACCCGCCGGCGCGCGTCGAGCGCGCTACTCGTCGGCGGGTGCGTCGGACGCGGGCGCATCGCCGCCGGAGTCCGCTTTTTTTTCGGCGGCCGCCGGCTCTTGCTGGCCCGGGGCGCGCCGATGGGGCAACTGCACGTGAAACGTGGTGCCCTGCCCCTCGATGGACTCGTACGAGATCGTACCGCCGTGCTCGTCGATGATCTTCTTGCAGATCGCGAGGCCCAGGCCGGTGCCGCCCTCGGAACCGGAAACGAACATTTCGAACAGCCGCCCGCGAACCTCATTGGGAATGCCGGGGCCGTCGTCGGTGAACTCGAAGACCAGGTGGTCGTCCGTCGAGTCGACCGAGATGAGAAAACGGCCGCCGTCGCCCATGGCCTGCGCCGCGTTGCGGGCCAGGTTGTGCACCAGTCGCAGCATCTTCTGCTGGTCGAAGTAGGCGACGCCGTTGTACTGCATGTCGCACGACACCTCGACGCCGCGCCCGGCGAGCTCGTGGCGCAGCTGGTTGATGACCTCGTCGAGAAAGCGATGCAGGTACACCTTGCGAACCAGCAGCTTGGTCTCGCCGCGCGCGAAGGCGAGCACCTCGCGCGTCATGCCGCCCATCAGGTCGAACTGGCGCAGGATCTGCTCGACGTAGTGTTCGCGCTGATCCATCTCGTCGATCTGCGCCATGAGCTGAGCGTAGCCGGAGATGATGGTCATCGGCGTCTTCAGGTCGTGGAGCACGCCGGCCAGCATCTGGCCGATGGACGCCAGTCGGTTCTGGTTTTCGTACTCGCGCTTGGCCTGGGCCATCTGAATGGCCTTGGTCGCCTGCCCGGCGATGAGCACCAGCAACTTGAGGTCGCTCTGGGTGAACGCCGACCCGCCTTCGCGGTTGTCGCCGATGTCGACTTTGTCGAGCAGCTCGATGGCGCCGAGCACCACGTCCTGGGCGACCAGCGGCGCGCACACGATGTTGCGCGGCTTGAGCCCCACCGAGTCGGCGAACTCGGCGGCGTGCCGTTCGTCCTTGCCGGGCTCGATCACGTTGACGGCTTCGCGCTTCGCGGCCGACCACCCGATGACGCCCTCGCCCATTCGGACCGACTTGCGCCGCACTCTCCCCGAGGCGCCACCGACCGCCGTGCGAAAGATCAGGTCGCCCGAGTTCTCATCGCGCAGAGCAATCGCCCCCGACTCGGCGCCCAGGATCGCCATGGCGCGACGCAAAACGCGATCGAGCAGCTCGTCGATGTCGTGAGCGGCGCTGACCTCTTTTTCGATTTCGTACAGGACGTTGAGCTCGAAGGTCCTTTTTTTGAGCTTCTCCTGGGCGTCGAGGAGCTCGACGTTCTTGGCCACCACCGAGTGGTACAGCTTCGAGTTCTCGATGGACACCGCAGCCTGTGCCGCCAGCGAGCCCAAAAGCTCCTCATCGGGCTCGGTGAACGGGCCGTCTTGCTTGTTGAGCACCTGGACCACGCCGATGATGGTGCCGAGGCTGTTGCGCATGGGCATGCACAGGATCGAGCGCGTGCGGTATCCGGAGCGGAGGTCGACGGCGGGCTGAAACCGCTCGTCGATGTACGCGTCGGGAATGTTCACCGTCTCGCCAGATTTCGCCACCCAGCCCGCAATGCCCTCGCCTACCTTGAGGCGGATCTCGAGGACCTCGTTGCCCTGCAGCACCTTGGACCAAAGCTCCGTGCCGTCGTCCGAAACGAGGAACAGGGTCGACCGATCCGCCTCCATCAGAAGCGTGATCTTCTCCATGATGAGGGCGAGCAGGTGATCGAGGTCGAGCCCCGACGACAGGGCTTTCCCGATGTCCTGCATCAGCGTGAGCTTCTTGCTCTCAGCGCTGAGCGAGACCTTGCGCGGCACGGCTTCGGTGGCGGAAGCGAGCGCGTCGTCAGAAGGTGATTGCTGGCCCATCCAGTCTTCCGATCAAACCATCAAATCGGGCGGCGGGCCAGCGCAGGGCGGCATTTGCCGCACGACCACTATTCGAGACCCAGCCGGCGCAGCTCGTCTTCGTCGAGGCCGCGCAGGTGTCCTATCTCGTGCCACAAGGTGCGACGAATCTGCTCGTCGAGCTTGCCCCGCGTGCGCACCGCGCGCGCCAGGTTCTTGCGGTACAGGACGATGGAGCGCTCCTGCGAGGCCACCGCCGCGTGGCCGTGACCGGCGTGCGAGGCGCCGGCGGGCAGCCCGCGGTACAGCCCGAGGATGGTTGGCGCGAAAGGCGGGTCGACCGCCGTCAAGTCGTCGAGATGAGGCAGGTCGGCGATTTCGAGCCGGGCCGTGGCCAGGAGCTTTCGGGTTTCGGCGGGCAGTTCGGCAATGGCTTCGTCCACCTCGGCGCGAAACTCGGCTTCGCTCAACAGCACCGGCGCGGGAAAATCGCCGGGCGCCAGAACGCGAGCGCGGGCCAGGTGCTTGTTGGCATCCCGCTGCCGGCCGAGCCGCTCGTACAAAAGGCCGAGGTAGTGGTGCGCGTACGGGTCGTCGGGGTCGGCGCTGAGCACGCCGGCAAAGGCCCCGTAGGCCTCTTCGAAGCGGCACAGGTTGAACAGACTCACGCCCTTTTCGTACTCGGCGGCCACCAGGCCGGCTCCGTAGCCCAGGGCTTGTTCGATGCGCGGCAACGCGTCGTCGGCGCGCCCCAGGTCGTTGAGGGCCTGCCCTTCGAGCAGGGCCAGTCGCGCCCGAAGGGTGCGATCCCGACGTCGGCGAAGCGACGCGTTGTCGCTGCCGCGTCGCGCGTACTCGAGGCCGACCAGAGTGGTGTCGCGACGCTTGGGCGGCAGCGCGTTGATGAAGAAGTCCGCGGCGGCCGACAGGGTTTCTGGATCGTCGGGGTCGAGGGCCAGCGCCATGTTGAACGCGACCTGCGCCTCGCTGTAGCGCTCCAAGGCGGCCAGAGCGGCGCCCCGGAGGTGATGCGCCTCGACGGCCCCGGGGAGCAAGTCGGCCGCAAGCGTGGCGCACGCCTCGGCAACGGCAAAGCGGCCTCGGTCGTAGCTGCGCGCGCCGACGTCCAGCGCGGCATCCGGGCCGCTGGTTCCTTCCGCCGGACACGTCGTGTCCGGGTCGGGCGTCATCGCCTCCGCGAACTTGGTCGCTCCCTCGTCCACCGATGCCGCCAGGTCGTCCTTGGGAACGACCCGAGTCGCGCGCGCGCCGGGTTTGCCCGAATCGCTGACCCGCGCCGAACCCTGGGATTCATCCGTTTCCGGCTCGACCGCCGCTTGCTTGTCCTTGCACGCCGACAGGGCAACGAGCGCGCAAAGAACCAAAGAGCCAGCGCTGCCTCGGCGGCGAACCGATGTGAAACGGTCGGGCATTCGAAACTAGTGGGCCTCGTTCCAGTTGTCACCGATGCCGACATCGACCTCGAGAGGCACCGACAGCGGATGAACGCCTTCCATGATCGCGCGCACCTGGTCGCCAAAGTCGTCGGCCTGATCGGCCGCAACTTCGAACAGTAGTTCGTCGTGCACGGTCAACAACATTCGGGCGTCGAAAGCGCCGCGGTCGAGGAACTCCTGCGCTCGCAGCATCGCTAACTTGAGTATATCCGCTCCGCTGCCTTGAAGTGGTGTGTTTCTCGCCACTCGCTCCGCCGCACTCCGAAGGCGGAAATTTCGGTGAGCTAGATCCGGAATCGGCCGGCGACGCCCGAGAATCGTGGTCGCTTCGCCGTGGCGCCGCGCGCGGTCGATGACCTCTTCGAGAAACGACTCCACGCGCGAAAAACGCTGAAAGTAGCGTTCGATGTACGTGCGCGCCTCCGCTCGTGGGATACCGAGCGCGCGCGACAAACCAAAGTCGGACTGACCGTAGATGAGACCGTAGTTGACCGCTTTGGCGACCCGACGCTCGTCGGGACCGACGTCGTCTACAGACATATCGAACACTTCGGCAGCCGTTTGCGTGTGCACGTCGATGCCTTCGTTGAAAGCGCGGCACAACACCGGGTCCTCCGACATGTGGGCCATCAAGCGCAGCTCGATCTGCGAGTAGTCGCCCGACAGCAGCTTGTAGCCATCGGGAGCAACGAAAGCTTTGCGAATCTCGCGACCGAGCTCGGAGCGAATCGGAATGTTCTGCAGGTTGGGGTCCGACGCCGACAGGCGCCCGGTGGCCGCCGCAGCCTGGCGAAACCACGTGTGCACGCGCCCGGTGTCCTGGTTCACAACCTGCGGGAGGGCGTCGATGTAGGTGTTCTTGAGCTTTACGAGCTCGCGATGGTCGAGCAGCGGGGGCACGATGGGATGCAGGTCACGCATCGCTTCGAGCACTTCGTGGTCGGTCGAGTAGCCGGTCTTGGTCTTCTTCATCCGCGGGCTCACCAGGCCCAGCTGATTGAACAGCAGCTCGGATAGCTGCTTGGGCGAACCGAGGTTGAAGGGGCCGCCCGCGATGTCGTGGACCGCGCGCTCGATGTCGGCGATTTCGCGCGACAGACGATCCGCCAGCTGGCGCAACCACGCCGTGTCGACGAGCACGCCGGCGCGCTCGAGGCGCGACAGGACGTGGGCCAGCGGGTACTCGACGTCGTTGGCCAGCGAGCGCAGCTCGAGTTTGTCGAGGCGCTGGTCGAGGCGTTCGCCGGCCGCGAGAATAGCTCCGGCGATGGTGCCGACGTACTGGGCCCCCGCCTCGACGGTGACCGCGTCGAAGCCGCGCGCCGATTTCCCTTTGCCGACCAGCTCGGTGCGCTTCGGAATGTCCACGCCGATGGTCGCGGCGATGCTGCCGAGACCGTAGTCGTCGGTCGAAGCGTCGATGAGGTACGCCGCCAGCATGGTGTCGCTGGCGACACCGCGCAGGTCGACGCCGATGCGAGCCAGGTGAAGGTAGGCGGCTTTGCAGTCGTGACAGGTCTTGGCCACCGCCGCGTCCGCGAGCAGTGGCCCGGCGATGTCGGCGAACTGGTGTTTGTCGATTTGCGGGGGGGCCGACAGATAGCGGTGGCCGACAGGCACGTACGCGGGCGGGCGCCCGGGCACCGCCAGGCCGACGCCGACGATGTCGGCCCGCACCGGTCTCTGGTCGTCGGTCTCCATGTACAGTCCCACGCGTCCGGCCTCGCGCGCAGCGGCCACCAGCGCCTCGAGGTCCGCGGCGGTGTTGCACACAACAGGCTCATCGATGGTCACGTCGCTCGGCTTGGCGGGGGCCTCGTCGCCGCCCCCGTCGCCCCCGGGTTCGAACTGATCCAGCAACGCCTTGAACTCCAGCTCTTCGAACACCTCGCGCAGCGCGTCGCCGTTCCACACGCCGCGCCGCAGGTCGTCGAGCTTGGCCGGCACGTCCACGTCCTCTTTGAGCTGGACCAGCTGTCGCGACAACGCCAGGCGCTCGCGCTGCTCCGAATCCTCGAACCGCTCCTTCATCTTGCCCTTGAGCTGGTCGGTGCCGGCCAGGATGCCGTCAATGTTGCCGAACTGGTTCAGGAGCTTGGCCGCGGTCTTGGCGCCCACGCCGGTGACGCCGGGAATGTTGTCGGAGCTGTCGCCGACCAGGGCGAGGTAGTCGCCAAGCTGGTCGGGTCCCACGCCAAACTTCTCGCGTACCCGCGCCTCGTCGTAGTGGATCTGACGCATGGCGTCGATGACCGAGACGTGGTCCGACACCAGCTGCATCAGGTCTTTGTCGCCGGAGTAGATGACGACATCCATGTCCTCGGCGCGGGCCCGGCGCACCAGGGTCGCGATGACGTCATCGGCCTCGACACCCTCCACCGACACCACGGGCCACTGAAACGCTTCGGTGAGCGGGCGAAAATACGGCAGCTGGACCTGCAGGTCCTCGGGCGTCTCTTTCCGGTTGGCCTTGTATTGATCGTCGAGATCGCTGCGAAAGCTCTTGCCCGGGGCATCGAACACCACGACCACACGGTCTGGGTTTTCGTCGAGGTACAGGCGCACGAGCATTCGCGCGTAAACGAACAACGCGCCCGTGGGCATGCCTCCGGCCGTGGACAGGCGGACGTTGGCGCGCCCGCGCTGATTGACCAGGGCGTAGTAGGCCCGGAAGATGTACCCGTAACCATCGAGGATGTGCAGCCTCTCCATCGGCGGTACGCTACTACACGAATCGGCCGCACCCTCGGTGTCACGCGCCTGGAGCCGCGTGTATGATGGCAACTCATGGGCTACCACCTGGGGCGGAGTGTCGGCGTTTTCGTGGCGGCGTGCCTGCTGATGGCGGCCGGCTGCAAGGCAAAGAGCGAAGGCGCGGGCGTGCAAAAGGCGGCCACGGCCAAAGCGGTCGAGGGCGAGCAGAAGCCGGCGGGCCCGCGGCGCGGAGGCAACGTTCGCCTGCCGTCGAACGAGCCGCGGGACCTGATCCCGGCGCTGCAGACTCGGTTCGATCGGGCCACGCCCCTTATCTTTGAAGGCCTCGTCGGCCTCGACGCGACGTTTGGGCTCAAGCCTCGCCTGGCCGAGTCCTGGGACATCGCGCCCGACAATCGCACCATCACGTTTCGCCTGCGCAAAGGCGTCACGTGGCACGACGGCAAGCCGTTTACCTCGAAAGACGTGAAGTTCACGTACCGCGTCATCGACGGTGCCGAGCGACAGACCGTGTGGAAGGCGTACTTCAGCCAGGTCGAAACCGTCGAAACGCCCGATGACCACACCGTCGTGGTCAACTACAAGGAGCCCTACGCCCTGGGTCTGGTGAGCTGGACCGTGGGCATCATGCCCGCGCACGTGTACGACGACGACCCGGCGCGTGTCGACGCGCCCGATGTCAAACAGGGCATCGGCACCGGGCCGTTCGAGTTCTCGCGCTGGGAAAAGGGCGAACGCATCGTGCTCGACGCAAACACCGAGTACTGGGGCGGCCCGCCGTTCCTCGACCACGTGGAGCTACTGCTCAACGTGCCCGCCGGCCGTCGGCTCGAGCTCCTCGAGGCCGGCAAACTCGACTTCGTCGAGATCACCGACGTCCTGCAGTGGAGTCAGGAAGTCCACACGCCCGACTTCCGCGACCGGTTCGACGTGGCGACCGAAGTCGAGAACCGGTTGAACATGATCGCGTGGAACGAGCAGCGTGAACCGTTCGACCGCGCCGCCGTGCGCCGCGCCGTCGCCCACGCACTCGACCGTCGGCGGGTAATTCAGGAGGTGCTCGTTGGCCAGGCGCGACTGATGTCAGCGCCGTTTTTCCCCAACATGCCCGGTCTCAACCCGGCGGTCGCCCCCCTGCCCTTCGATCTTTCCCGCTCGGTGCGGCTGCTGGACGACGCCGGCCTGCGCGCCAAAGAAGGCGGCGAGCGCTTTGAAATCGAGCTCATCGCTCGCGACGCAACCCGCGACTCGCAAACCGACGAAATGCTCGCCATCTTTCGCAAGGACCTGCGGGCGATCGGCGTCGACTTGAAGGTCGTGTTTCTGGATACCCAGTCGTTCTTCGACCGCATCTTGCTGCGCGAGTTCGACGCCGCTCTGCTGGGCTGGCTGCCCGACATCGCCGACCCCGACCCGTACGCGCTCCTGCACTCGAGTCAAATCAACGCCGGCGTGAACTTCGCCGGTTACGCCAACCCGGAAGTCGACGCGCTGCTCGACGAGGCGCGGCGCCGCACCGACATGGACGCGCGCACCGGCCTGTACGAAAAGGTCCACGCACTCATTCAGCGAGACGCCCCCTACACCGTGCTGTACGCGCCGTACGGCCAGTACGCGTGGTCGCGCAACCTCCGCGGCGTCAACCCCCGCGACATCGGCACCCAGCCGCGATTCCCCGGCGTATCCCGCTGGTGGGTCGACCCCGTCGCCCGATAACGAGCGACGCACAGCCCCGCGGTTCGGGGTCACCGTCGAGACCCGGTGTCCGGCTCGGATCCCGACTCGGACTCGGACTCGGGTTCGCGTTCGGGAGTCGGGAGTCGGTTTCGGGAGCCGGACTCGGACTCGGACTCGGACTCGGACTCGGATTCGGACTCGGGCTCGGGTTCGGGTTCGGGTTCGGACTCGGACTCGGGTGCGGGTGCGGGTTCGGGAATCGGCCTCGGGTTCGGACGCGGACTCGGACTCGGATACGGCGCCAGACGCGGGATCAGGCTCCTTGTCGGACTCCACCTGGCCAACTCTGGGTCACTCCATGGCCCTCTCGCCCGGCGTCGGGCGAAGCCTCGACTACGCTCGCCGCATGGGTTTTCTCGCGGACTTCTACGCCGCTTCCGACGACACCACCGCGGTCACCTATCAGGAACAGCCGGACCGCTTCGAGCTCGTGGTTCAAACCCGTCGCATATCCGACGTCGAACTCGCCAGTTTGTTTGTCCTGCTAAGGGGCGAAACCGATCCGCCGGCCCCGTTTCTTGGCACGACGATTCTCGTCGTCGACCACGGCGAGCAGTTCATCACCCGCCTGCCATCTGACTTCGTTGCCCTGCTCGCGGCCGCGAGCGACGACCGCCTGGGCGAGGTAGCCGTCGGCTGGTCCCAAACCGACGAAATCCGGATGACCCCGTCCGCCCTGGTTGATCTGCTTCGCCCATTGCGACGGCTCTGCACTGCCTGCCTCGACAAGGACCTGCAGCTCTACCTCTGGAACTCGATCTAGGTTCGACGGCTGATTGGAGTCATCAAGTGACCTTTCGCGAAGCAGTTGCGCTCCTGCTTGGAGACAACAAACTCGAAAGCCTTGCGGCCGCTAATCAACTGGCCCAGATGGGCGAACCGGGCTGGATGGCTCTCGTTTCTGCGATAGAGAACGCCGCCCTATCCAGCCACGTTCGCTTGTTCGCCGCCCACTCGCTGCCACACGCAGCCGCGCGCGATGTGCTCACTCGGGCCGCGAGCGCGCTTCTCCAGGCCACGCCGCCGGAACTCGTCTGTTCAGGCATCGAGTTGTGCGTACGGGCCGGGCTGTTCGAGTGCACGCCGCTGGTGGAGCGCCGGTTCGATGACGCTCGTGAGTTTTGGGACCTGGACGCTTTGTACCGCGTGAGCTCCGTCGCCCGTGCCGCGCTCGTTGCCCTCCATTCTGAGCAGGTCGCCCCCGATTGGAGCGCTCCCGCCGAGAAGCCGGCGTAGCGGCCCTGCGAGCCGCCGCCGAGGCGCGCGTTACGCGGCCATTTCGAAGCGCGCTCGGGCGGCGCCGCTGGTGAGCACGTCGCGCGCCGTGGCCGCGGCCCCGGCGGCGTTGCCGCGGCCCAGGTGCACCAGTATGTTGGCGGCCGCGGCTACCAGTGCCTCGCGCGCCGGCCCGGGCCCTCCGTCGAGCGCCGCCAGACCAGCGCGAGCCGCAGCGGCGGCCAGGCCGTCGGCCCGGCGCCCCTCGGCCTTGAGTGCCTCGGGCACCGGAGGCTGGCGAGGCGGACCGTCGAGCCCGAAGTCATCGACGTCGAGGCCAATCGGAACAGGCTCGGCGTCGACCGCGTAGCGCGTGCCTTTGACGGCTCCGTCGAGCGGCGGCACGACCCCGCCTTCGAGGCCGCGCACCACCATGGTCGAGTCGTACCCGGCCGCCCGGGCAATGTCGATCAGAAGCCGCTCGTAGCCGCTGTGCACGAAGCCGACGACCAGGTGGTTGCGACCGCGGGCTCGCAGTGGCCCGACAAGCTTGTCGAGGGTGGCCAGAAGCGGTCGCTTGACGATGAGCTCGCGCAGATGGGCGAGCTCTCCGAGGGCCGGGTGAAACTGCTCGACATCGACGTACGCCCACCCGGCGTCGTCGCGCGCGACCAGCCGCGCCGCGTTGGCCGACGTGCGGTCGACGCGCGCCCCGGCCGCTTTCAGAACTTTGTGCGTGGTCGCCCCCCACTTCGGCCCCAGCTGCCGGCAGCCGTGCAACACGGTTGGAACGCCGGCCGCCGCGAGCACCGCGGGCAAAAAGGCCGACACGGGACAGTGCCGTAGAAACCCGTCGTAGGGCTCGGCCAGGTCCACCAGGTCGTCGACGTCAGCCTCGGCCCACGTCGCGGTGTTGCGCAGGGCCCGCAGGGCGCCGATGTTTTCGTCGAGGGTTTCGCGCTTCATGCGCAGGGCGATGAGGAACACGCCGGCCTGCACCGGGTCGACCATGCCTCCCAGAACCAGGCGCATGCCGTCCTCGGCCTCGTCGGTGCTCAAGTCCTTGCTCATCTCGGGCCCGGTGGCAATTCTCTGCAGATACGAGCGCATGCGCTCGGCCGCCCGGGGACGTACCTGGCCTCCCATGCCGGGGACTCTACCCGACCCCGGCGGCCGAGTCGGTGCGCGCGGCCGCTCGATTGAAGAACCGATTTTTCCGGCGAAACCGCGCAACCGCCCGGCGGCGCGCTCGAAAACCGCCGCATGGCCACCGCGACCCTGGCGAGCCCCGGCTCGGTCTTTCACGTCACTTTGAGCCGCGCTCGCAACGAACGCCACCGCGACGCCGCGCGAGAGCTCGTCGAGTTTCTGGCTCGGCTGGCCCGCCTCGCCGGCCCGTTCGACGTCGCCGTGCTGTCCTGGGCGGCAGTGCCCGGGCGGGTGTATGTCGGTTTGGCCGGCGCCGGCGATGCCGTCCGGGCAGTCGCCGAGCGGGCTCGTTCCGCGCTGGCGCGCAGCCTGGCCGGCGCGACCGACCCGTCCACGGCCGGCGACCTGATCGCCGGCGACGGTCCCGCCTTCGTCGCCGAGATGATCGCGTTTCACCACAACGCCCCCGTGCGCGCCGGGCTGTGCGCCTCGGCCTGGGACTCGGCCATGACCAGCCATCGGGCCTACGTTCACCTCGCTCCGCGGCCCGGGTTCCTGGCCTGTTCGCGCGGCCTGGCCCTGTGCGGAATGGCGGATACCCCGGCGGGCCGGCGCCAGTTCGACGAGGCGATTCTGCTGCGCGCGACGCGACGCGCACCGGGGGGCTTGCCCGACGATGAAGCGCGCACCGCCAGCCGCGGTCCGCGGCCCCGGCAAGACGGCGACGTCACCCGGCCGGGTCGTCGTCGGCGGGCGGATCGCCCACCAACCTGCGCACCGGCGCAGCCGCCCGCAGTTCCGCGCCGGGTCGTGGCGTTTGCGGCCGCCGCCCTCGGCGTGGGCGTCGACGAGCTGCGCGGGCCCGCCGGCGCCGGCCTGCAGCGCCTCGGCCAGCGCGCGAGCATCTGGTGCTGGATCGAGCGCTTCCGGGGCGCGCCCGGCGACATCGCCGCGGCCCTGTCGCTGTCGCCGACCGCCGTCGCCGGGGAGCTCGCGAGCCTGCGCGGCGCCACCGACGACGTCGCCCGTCGCCTGGGAAACTGCCTGGCGAGCGAGCTGGCGGCCGGGGACCGCCCGCGGCCCTCCGTCGGCGTGCCCCGCCCAACGACGGGCGGTGCGCCCGCGGCCGCGCACCCGGCCCCGAGCGACTACACCGACGTGATGTCCTCGCATCCGCCGACCGCCCTGTCGGATGTCCTCACAGCGCGGCGATTTGCCGCGACGGACTGACGGGCCCGGCCCCGACGCGGGGTCCGCGACCAGGCGATATATCGCAGGATCGCTCGCCAAAACTGCCGTTCCAGTGCACGCGGTGCCGCGCCGGGGCGCCCCTGCGCTAGGGTGCCCAGGCAACGGAGCACGCAAGGAGCGAGTGAGTAATGATCGTCGGTGTAATCGGTTCAGGATCCATCGGGCCCGACCTGGCCTACGGGTTTCTTTCGGCACTATCGCGCGAGCCTGGCTCGAAAGTTTACCTGGTGGACATCAAGCAGGATGCCCTCGACGCGGGCGTGGCTCGCATCAAGGGCTACGTGTCCAAGGGCGTCTCTCGCGGCAAGCTGTCGCCCAAGGTAGCGGCCGCCATCGACGAGATGCTCGTGCCGACCCTCGCCATCGGAGACCTCGCCGACTGCGAGTACGTGTTGGAAGCTGCCTCCGAAGACCTGCCGGTCAAAAAGAAGATCCTGGCGGGGCTCGAGTCGGTGGTCGGTAGCGACTGCCTGGTGGGCTTTGCAACGTCCGGCTTGCCGCGCGCGCAGATCGCCGCCGAGGCAAAGCACCCGGAGCGATGCTTCGTCAATCACCCGTTCTTTCCGGCCTGGCGCTCACTGCCCGTCGAGATCGTGTTGTCGGGTGACGACGCCCTCGGCGAGCGGATGATCGCGACCATGAAGAAGCTCGGCAAGGTACCGCTCGTGACCGCCGACGTGCCCTGTTTCGCCGCCGACGATATCTTCTGCAACTACATCTCGGAGGCAGCCCGCATCGTCGAGGAAGGGCTGGCAACCCCGGCGCAGGTCGACCGCATCGTCAACGACGCCGTCGGCGGCGGCGGCCCCTTCAACGTCATGGACGCGACGCGCGGCAACCTCTTGACGGTGCACTGCCAGGAGCTGATGGAGCATGCCGACACCGGCACGGCCTGGTACCGGGCGCCCAAGATCCTGACCGAGACCGGCAACGCCCCCTGGCACGACCGAAAGAACCCGGCCGACAGCCGCTACGACGCGGCCCTCGCGAGCCAGGTGCTGGATCGGATTCTCGCCGTTCTCATCGGCCGAACGTATTTCGTGGTCGACAACGACATCTGCGCCCCGACCGACCTCGACTGGATGACGCGCATGGCCCTTGGCTTTTCCAAGGGGCTGCTAGAGCTGGCGGGCGACCTCGGCGCCGACCGCGTTCACGAGCTCTGCACGACCTACGCGGCGAAGAACCCGGGATTTCCCGTCACCGACAGCATCGCCAACAAGCAGCTCGTGGCGCTTCGCACCAAGGTCAAGGTCGAGCGGCAAAACGATATCGGCTTCGTTCGCGTTTTTCGCCCCGAGGTCAAAAACGCGCTGTCGAGCCAAACCATCGGCGAGATCGGCGATGCGTTTGACGAGCTGCTGGCCGACGCGGCAATCGCCGGCATCGTGTTCACCAGCTACGACGGCTCTCTTGCCGGCGCCGACATCAACGAGCTTGCGTCGCTGACCACCCCGGAAGAATGCATGGACATCTGCCGGGCGACCCGCCCCGTGCAGGACAAGATCGCGAGCGCCGGCAAGCCCGTTGTCGCCGCGGTCGATGGTCCGGTCATGGGCGGCGGCGCGGAGTTTTCGATGACCTGCCACGCGCGCGTCGTCGGTCCGGCCCTCGCCCTGGCCCAGCCCGAAGTCAACCTCGGCATCATTCCGGGCTACGGCGGAACGCAGCGGCTGCCGCGCCTGATCGGCCTCGAGCGGGCGAACCAGATGCTGCGCGAGGCTACGACCCTGGGTGCCGCTGATGCGTGCGCGTTGGGATGGGCCACGGGTGAGCCGACGGCAGACATCGAAGCGGCGGCCATCGCGCTGATTCGCGCGCACCTCGCCAAAGAGACCACCCTCGCTCCCGTCAACCCGGAGCCGATGCCCGTCCCCGAGACGCTGCCCGAGACCCGGCTGGGCCACCGATCGCGGGTGATTGACGACATCCTGGCGGATGTCATGCTGCGCGGCCTGCAGCTTCCCCTGGCCGACGGACTCGAGCTCGAAACCCAGGGCTTCGGCCGCTGCTCGGCCACCGTAGACATGGACGTCGGCATGAAGAACTTCATGCAAAACGGCCCGCGTGTGCCGGCGCTCTTTCTCCACGAGTAGCCCCCAGCCAACAGCCGAACCACGAGGAGTACACCGATGACCAAAGAGAGCATCGTTATTCTGGAAGGCGCGCGCCGCACGCCCCGCGCCGACATTCTCATCAACAACCGCGAGCCGGGACTTTTCTCGCGCTACACCACCACCCAGCTCGGCGGCATGGCGATCAAGGCCACCCTGGACAACACCGGTATCGACAAGGAACTGGTGGGCCACGTCGTCATGGGTATGGCTCAGCACAGCCATCGCGACTCGATCTACGGCGCCAAGGGTATGGCGTGGCGCGGCGGTCTGGGCAAAGACGTGCCGGCCCTCACCGTGGCCCGCATCTGCGGCAGCGGTGCCGAAGCCGTCGCCGTGGGCGCGGAAATGATCCTCGCTGGCGTGCGCCACGACCGCGAGCGCCCGTTTCTGGTCGTCGGTGGCGCCGAGTCGATGCAGTACCCGTTTTGCCTGTACAACGCGCGCGGCCAAAAGGTTGGCGCGGCCGTGCAGAAGTACGGCCCCATCGACGCCACCACCCTTGCCAAAGGCACCCACCTGCAGGACATGTTGCTCATGAGCCTGTACGACCCGTCGGCCAAGATGGCGATGGCCAACACCGCCGAGGAGCTTGCGCGGCGCTACGAGATCACGCGCGACCAGGCCGACGAGTTTGGCTTTCGGTCGCAAACCCTGGCCAAACAGTCGCGCGACGCGGGTTGGTTCGCAACCGAGATCGAACCGGTCACCGGCGAACGTCGAGGCGATAGCGTCACCGTCGAGCACGACACGCACATCATGGACAACGTTTCGCTCGCAAAGATGGGCCGACTGCCCGCTGCGTTCGAGATGGGCGGCATCGTCACGGCGGGCAATGCGAGCGCCGTGGTCGACGGGGCGGCCGCCATGGTCCTGGGCCGCGAGTCGGACGCCAAGGCCCAGGGAGCCACCCCCCTGGCGCGCATCGTCGGCATGGGCGTGGCCGCATGCGAGTCCAAGATCATGGGCTGGGGCCCGGTTCCGTCGACGCGCAAGGCGCTCGAGTCGGCCGGCATCCAGGGGGGCGACATCGACCACGTCGAGCTCAATGAAGCGTTCGCCCCGCAGGCCCTCGCGGTGATTCGCGACTTCGCCGAGATGGGCATCGACCCCGAGAAGGTCAACCCCATGGGCGGCGCCATTGCCCTGGGTCACCCGCTTGGCGCGACGGGGGCGATTCTGACCCTCACCTGCGCGTACGCGCTGCGCCGCACCGGCCAGACCTACGGCCTGGTCACCATGTGCATCGGTGGCGGCCAGGGCATCTCGCTCGTCATCGAACGCTGCTGAGACAGCTGCCGGGCGCTCCGAGGCGCTCGCGAGCACACGACGCTCCCCGGCCGGTGTGGTCCGCTTTGGACCAGGGCCGGAGGAGCGCTCGTGGTATGCCGGTGCCGATGCCCGCAACGTCATGCCGGAGAATGGCGACGGCCCGACTCGCGAGGGGAGCGCAGCGCCTTTGGCTCGCGAGCGCAGCGCTCGCGTGCGCCGCCGCCTCCAGTGCCTGCGAAGGCGACCCGTGGGCCCCGGTCGACACCGCCGGCGATTTCACTGTGCCCGCCGCCCCCGAGCGGCCGGAGCGACCGGACAACATACCGCTGGCGCCGGTCTGCGACGGCTCCACGAACATCGTGCTGCGGGCGGCCCCAACACCCGGGCTCGAGCCGGAGCCGCCCGCCGTCGACCGCAGCGTTACGGTCCGCGGCGACTGCCTGGCCTGGACCGCCACCAACGGCTTCGGCGAACTCGGCCAGCGGCAGCTCACCGACGAAGAAGCCGACTATCTCGGCGCAACCATGGGGTTCGCGCGCTGGCCCGAGCGCTACGGCTTTCACGAAGCCGACATCGAAGGCGACGACATTGGCAGCGTCTCCTTCATCGACGGTGGCGGCACCGTCACCTGCTGGGGAGGCTGTGTGGACGTCGCCAACGACCCGGTGCTGCGCGAGTTCAGCTTGGCTCGAGGCCGCGAAACGCTGCGCAGCTACGGCCTTGTGCGTGTCGACGGTCCCGGCAGACTGATTGCCGTCGAGAGCGAGCAGCGACACGAGCTTGAGTGGCACGGTTCGCTACCCGACCTGTCCCGGATCGCCGGCCACGGGGTCGTGGACCTCGCAACGGCCGACGCGCAGCGCGTGCGCCGTTTCTTCGAAGCGCAAGAGGTTAGCAACGGAGCGTTCGTGCGGTCCGATGGGCGCACGTACCTGGTGAAGTTTGCCGACTCGCCGCCGGAGTAAGCGCCGAGGCGTCGAGACGACCTCGGCGACGTTGCTGCGACTCGGTTATCGGGTAACCACGACCTGCCGCGCCGCCACGCGGTTTCGCTCCATGTCGTCGTGGGCCTCGACGATCTGCTCGAGGCTGTACACCTTGATCGGAAACTCGGCCTCGCCGCGGTGAATCGCGCCCGCGACCTCCTCGATCACGGCGGCGGGTAGATTGCTGGCGTCGCCGCCGTAGGCCGTCAGCCGGACTCCGGTCGGGATGAACCCGATTGGATAGAACTCGTCGATGATCCACTCGTTGGACAGCATCCCCGAGAAACACACCGTGCCGCCGGGCCGCACGCACTCGAGGGTGTCCCGTAGCGTCGGGGCGCCGACGAGTTCGACCGCGCCGTCCACTCCGTCGGGTACGAGCTCCCGCACGGCCTCGGCGATGTCGCCGTCGTCGACCAGCACGTCGCTCACGCCGACCGATCGCAGCTTGTCCGCGCGAGCCGGATTTCGGGTCGTGGCAAGCACTCGCATGTTTCGCCGCGCGCCGAGAAGCGCGATCATCATGCCGACCGACGACGTGCCCCCGCGCACCAGGATCGCGGCGCCGTCGTCGACCCCCATGCCCACCGTCATCGACCCGTACGCCGTCTGCAGCACCTCGGGCAGCGCACCGAGCCGGGCCCAATCCAGCTCGACATCCACCGCGACGACCTGGGAACGCGGCACCAGGCAGTACTCGGCGTATCCGCCGTCGAAGGTGCGGCCCATTCCCCCCATCATGGCGACGGCCTTGCGGCCTTCGAGCTCGGGCGCGTCCGGCGCAGCTTCAACGGTTCCCGTTGCCTCGATGCCGGGCACCCGCGGAAAGGTGACGCCGTCGCCGGCCAGGCCCAGGCGCGTATGGAGCTCGGACCGATTGATGCCGAACGCCTCGACGCGCAGCAGAACCCACCCGGGTCGAGCCTCGGGCACGGGCAACTCGCGCACGACGAGAGCTTCGGGGGGACCGGGCGCGTCGAGCACCACGGCGCGCATTGTCCTGGCGGCCATAGGCCGAGCATAGCTCCGCGGACAAGGCCCGGGCGCCGCACGGACGGCAATCGAAGGACTACATCTCGGCGCCGCTGAGCTCGGCGACAAGCCGGCGCGCCCGGCCCAGGCCGTCAATGCTCATGGCGCCGTACCAAAACAGGTCGCGGCCCCGGCACAGGCGCACCGCATTTCGGCGGGCCGCGTCGATGTCGAGGGCCGAGAACACGGCGGCGTCGGCGTCGGTGAAGTCGTGGGGCTCATCGGGCAACAGCACGATGGCGGGGTTGCGCTCGACCACCTCTTCGACGGTGATCCGCGGGTAGCGCGTGTCGCGATCGCCGACCTGCCCCGGCGGCAGCGGCTCCGCCGTGCCGATGTCCGCGGCCAGCGGGTAGCGGCGCTCGCGGTCGGCGAACACGTTGCGCGCACCGGCGAGTCGCAGCATGTCGCTCGCAAACGTGTCGCCCGAGACGGTCATCATGGGCTCCATCCAGATGGGCAAAAACGCCGGCACGGGCTCCGCCCCCGCGATCGCGGTCTCCGCAGCGCGCAGCTCTTCGTACCCCCGGCGAATCAAGGACACGACCGCGGGCTCCTTGTCGACCGACAACAGGCGAGCAAGGCGCGCCACGTGAGAAATGCCGGCGGACACGGTGCGCGGAAACGACACGAACACGAGAAGCCCCGCCTCCATGAGTTTTTGCACCGGGGCCCGGGCGCTCTCTTCCTGATTGGCCAGGACCAGATCCGGGGCCAGCTCGATGACGCGGTCGACATCGATCGACTTGGTGCCGCCGACCGACGGCACGCTGGCGACTTCAGCCGGCTGGTCGCAAAAATCGCTGCGCCCCACCACTCGCTCGCCCGCTCCCAGGGCGAAGAGCGTGTGGGTGTCGCTGGGCACCAGCGACACGATGCGCGCGGGCGGTCGCGGCACGTGCAGCTCGCGATTGCGGTCGTCGAACAGTCGAAGCATTGCGGCGCAGGATAGCTCGGCGGTTCCCAGCGGGGAAACCGGTGGAGTTTCGAAAGCCTGCGACACACTGGCAGCCGGAGGCGAGATGCGCTCTACTCGCCGGGCCCGCCATGCCCGACCCCAAGCCCCCTGCCCCGAACTCGTCGGACGCCGCGCGCGAAGCTGCCGAGCAAATTGGCGACCCCGACTTCGCCGCCAAGCTCGAAGGCCTGCCGCCGGAGCAAATCCAGGCGTTCGTGGAAATGCTGCGGGTGGCCGCGCGCAAGCAGCGCGTCATGGCGCTCGGCTACCTCGCCGCGCTGATCGGCTTGCTCGGGGGCCTCGCCATCGCTTTCGTGATGTTCGCCAACGCCGAACGCGGCACCTTCATCGGCTGGGTGTTCCTGCTGCCGTTCACCATCGCCGCGACGGTCTTGTGGATCGTCGGTCGCATCACCAAACGCATGTCGGTGCGCGTGGTGCGCGACCCCGAAGCCGAGGCGCTGGTCGAAAAAGTACGCAGCGGCGGACTCGAGCCGCCCGGATCCGACTAGTCGGCGAAGGCGAGCTCGTACAGCGAGTCGCCCTCGGAACCGGAAACGAGGCCGTCGTCGCCGACGAAGACATCGCGCAATAGCAGCGTCAGACACTCCCGGTCGCTGAGCGGCTCGCCGCGCTCCTCGCGCAGCTGCTCAAAACGGCGATAGAGCTCCTGACGCTGCCGCGGGTCGAGGCGCAGCTCCAACTTGAGCAAGCCGTCCCGGGTCAATCGTGCGTCCATTTGCGGCGAGCATAGCCCATGACGGTGACAATGCGACAAGACCGCGATGGACACGCTGTTCGGACGGCCGGTGAATCGGTCTATGCTGGCCGCGCCGTGCCTGCACCCGACTCCCGCCGTTTTGAGCTCGACACCGGACTCACCTATCACGCGCTCGAATGGGGCGGCGACGATCCGTCGCTCGACACCACCGTCGTGCTCGTGCACGGCTTTCTCGACAACGCGTGGGGGTGGCGCTCGGTGGTCGAACACGGCTTCGAAGGCCGGTTTCACGTGGTTGCGCCCGACATGCGCGGTCACGGCGAAAGCGACCGAGTCGGCGCCGGGGGCTACTACCACTTCTTCGACTACCTCGCCGACCTGACCTCGCTGATCAAAACGGTGCGCCGCCAGCGGCTGGCGGTGGTCGGCCATTCGATGGGCGGCAGCATTGCCGGCTACTACGCCGGCGCCTTTCCCGACCAGGTCGATCGATTGGCCTTGCTCGAGGGCACCGGGCCGCCGGAAAGCGACCAGCCGGTACCCGATCGGTTAGTGACCTGGATGTCGTCGTGGCGGCGAGCGCTCGGCCGGGGCCAAACGCTGTACGCCAGCCTGGAAGAGGCCGCCGAGCGGCTCAAACGCAACGACGCTCTGCTCACCGACGAACTGGCCATCGAGCTCGCGGGGCGCGGCACGACCCGAACCGCCGAGGGCAAGTACCGCTTCAATCACGACCCGGTTCATCTGAGCATGGGTCCGTACCCGTACCGGGTCGAGGTCGCGCAGCAGTTCTGGTCCCGCATCACCTGCCCGGTGCTGCTGGTCGAGGGTGGGGAAAGCGCGTTTCGCCATGCCGGCGCCGAGCGCGAGCGACGCTACGGCACGTTTGCCAACCGGCGCATCGAGGTGATCGACGGCGCGGGGCACATGATGCAGCGCCACCAGCCGCAGGCCCTGGCCCGAGCGCTCGTGGAGTTCCTGTCGTAGGCCGGGGCCGGGGCCGAATCCGAGACCGAGGCCGAACCCGAGACCGAGACCGAACCCGAGACCGAGGCCGAGTCCGAGACTGAGACCGAGACCGAGACCGAGACCGTACCCGAGACCGAACCCGAATCCGAGACCGAGCCCGTACCCGAGACCGAGGCCGCACCCGAGGCCGAGACCGCACCCGAGGCGGAGACCGCACCCGAGACCGAGGCCGCACCCGAGACCGAGGCCGAATGCCGGCCTCGGCGATTGGGCTAGGCGGCCGGCTTGAGGTGGCGCTCGACCAGGGCTGCTAGCCCCGGGACGGCGGTGGCGACATGGTCTTTGGCGCCGCCGCGAATCTTCTTGTAGGCCTTGCCGGCCGTCTTGTGCCGGGTGCTGGCGGCGCGCTCGTCGGTGACCTCCAGCAGCGCGTCGGCCACGTCGTCCGACCGGGCGACCAGGTAGTCCGTGAAGCTCGTCGTCCGCCCGGCGCCGTTCCAGGTTTCGTAGTACGGCTCCATCTTGCCGACCCAGTCGTCGAGCAGCGCGTCGACCACGTCGCGGATGAACCCCTTTTTGATGGTCTTGATGGTCGCGTAGGCCGTGCGAACGGCGATGCCGCCCATGCCGCCCTTCGACTTCACTTCGCTGTCGATCAGCGGGACGCACTCGGCGACAACCCGCTCGCGGGTCGGTTCCACCAGAATCTGCTCGGCGAGGGTGCTCACGCGCGGAATGTAGCCGGCCGCGCGCCGAGCCGGCAAGGCGTGCCGCTGTCCGAAGCTAGGTCAGACCGGCTACTCGGGCAGTTCGAGGCCGAATCGCTTGCAGCGCACCCGCATGTGCAACCGGTCGCGAAACGCCGTGAGCTGCGAGTAGTGGGCCTCGGCGACCTGGTTCTCACCGAGAATGCACCCGGACGACACCACCACGCGCAGCATGCGCACGTTGCCGGGGTCGCGCTCGAGCACCTCGAGGGCCGCCGCCAGGGCGCCCTCGTAGTCGGCTTTGTCGTACAGCGAGTTGGTCTCGTCCATCACCTCGTCCAGGGGCGCCGGTGCGGGCTCGGGCTCGGGCTCGGGAGGACGGGTTTCGAACGAGCGCGACAGCCGACTGACCGAGGGCCGGTCGGCCGCCTGCGGAGGGGCCGCCGGTTGCGCCTCGACGGCGGCGCTCGAGGCGCCCGGATTGGCGCGCTGCCCCCAGTCCGATCGGTCGTCGCCGTTAGAAGAGCCGCCGCGCCGGCCAGCCAGCAGCCGCTGGTGGTCGGCCCGCGCCCGCGCCAAAGCGTCGGCATCGACTTCGACGGTCGTGGACCGGCTGACCTCGAGGGCAAGAAACACGAGCAGCCCCACGACCGCGAGGCCGCACGCCACCAGTATGGCTTCCTTGCCGCGCACGCTTCCGGTTCAGTGTCCTGGAACAGTTATGGGTGGGAAATGGTCGGAAATTCATCCGACGAATGCCTGCTCCGGGACACTAGCACGCCCCGGGAGATCGGGACATCAGCGGCTCAGGGCCCACTCCCGCAACAAGTTGACCTTGTGAACCGGTCCGAGGACCACCAGCACCATGTCGTCCTCGAGCACCAGGCTGCCGTCCGGGTTGTATTCGTACTCGCCCCCGGGGCGCCGGACCGCCAGTACCCCCACCCCGTGCTCTTTGCGAAGAGCGCACTCGGCCAGCGATTTGCCCGCCAGGTTGCAGCCCGTCGGCAACGCCACCTCACCAATGCGCACGTTTTGATCGTGGTCGCGCAGCATGTCGTCGACAAACCGAACCGCGTGGGGCCGCAAAAGCTCGGACACCATGCGCATGCCGCCGATGTAGTTGGGCGACACGACGTGATCCGCGCCGGCCTTGCGCAACTTGTCGAGCACGCGCAGCTCGCTTCCCCGCGCCACTACGCGCAGATTCGGGTTTACCTGGCGCGTGGACACGACCAGGTACAAGTTGTCTTTGTCGTTGGCCAAAGCGGCGACCAGTCCGCCGGCGTGGGCCAGGTTGGCCTGGGCCAGCACCTCGTCCTCGGTCGCGTCGCCAACCAGGTGCAGGACGTGATCGCCGTGGCGGGCGACCAGGCTCTCGAGTCGCTCGGTATCCCGGTCGATGGCGACGACATCCCGCTTGGCGACGAGCAGTTCTTCGACGACGTGGCGCCCGGTGGAGCCCACGCCGCAGACGATCACGTGATCCCGCAACCCCTGAATCCGCTTGAACATTCGCTTTCTCCTCACGGCTCGACTGAGGTCGCCTTCGACGATCACCGCGGTGACCGTGGATGCGAAATACAAGAAGCTGCCGATGCCGGCCACGATCATGAACCCGGTGAATTCGCGGGCCCCGGGCACGTTGCCCATGCCCTCGAGCACCTCTCCGTACCCGACCGTGGTCAGCGTAATCACGGTCATGTACAGGCAATCGCGGAGACTCCACTGGCCCTGGCCGAGGATCAGGTAGCCGAGGGTCGTCACCAACACGATCGCAGCGACCATGGCGGTCGGGACCACCAGGCGGCGGCCGAGGTCGTCGACGACGACAGGCATGGTTCGAATGGTACCCGCACCGCCCCACGGACGGAAACTCGACCATGCACCATGCTGCCTGATGTGCGGCGGTCGCCCGCCTCGTCGATGGTCGCGAAAGCCCGTTCGCCGCGGCGGCGCAGCGGCGCGGCGTGACGACCGCGATTTCCGGGCGCAAGTAACTGAAGAGCAACGCCGCTAGCCCGACGAGGCGGACCGCGAGTTTTGCGGGATATCGATGAAGACAAGCGATGACTGACGCCGATACACTGGCGCCGCCATGAAGACGCTTGCCAGCTATATTTCCGGTTCCTGGGTCGAGGGAAAGGGCTCGACGACCACGCTCCTGAACCCGGCAACCGAAGAACCGCTGGCCCAGGTGTCCACCGAGGGCCTCGACCTGGGCGCGGCCCTGGATTTCGGCCGGCGCGTCGGCGGTCCGGCCGTGCGAGCGCTGTCGTTTGCCGAGCGCGGTGCCGCGCTCAAGAAGATGTCTGAGCTGCTGGTCGAGCACCGCGAAGAGCTCATCGGCCTGGCCATCGCCAACGGCGGCAACACCCGCGGCGACTCGAAGTTCGACATCGACGGCGCGGCCGCGACCCTGGCCGCCTACGCCGACCTCGGCGCATCCCTCGGCGACGCCAAACTGCTCATCGATGGCGAAGGCATTCAGCTGGGCCGCTCGCCCCGGTTTCACGGTCAGCACGTGCTGACTCCCCGGGCGGGCGTGGCGGTTCACATCAACGCCTACAACTTTCCCGCGTGGGGCATGGCCGAGAAGGCCGCGGTCGCGCTGCTCGCCGGCATGCCGGTGTTCACCAAGCCGGCCGGACCGACGGCGCTGGTCGCCCACCGCTTCGTCGAGCTGGTCGTCGAGTCGGGGGCCCTGCCCGACGGCGCCCTGCAGTTTCTGTGCGGCGACCCCCACGACCTCGTCGACCATCTGCAGAGCCAGGACGCGCTGGCGTTCACCGGCTCGAGCGGCACCGCCGCCAAGCTGCGCGCCATCGCGCCGGTGGTCGGCAACTCCGTGCCGATCAACGTCGAGGCCGACAGCCTGAACGCCGCGGTGCTCGGCCCCGACGTCGATGCCGGCGACGACGTCTACAACCTGTTTTTGGCCGACGTGGCCCGCGACATGACCCAGAAGGCGGGCCAGAAATGCACGGCGATTCGCCGGGTGTTCGTGCACGCCGACCGCATCGACGACGTCTGCGAAGCCCTCGCCGAAAGGCTCGGCGACATCGTGGTGGGCAACCCGGCCGAGTCGGGGGTACGCATGGGGCCGCTCACGTCGGCGGCCCAGCGCGACATCGTGCGCGCCGGCATCGACCGGCTCGTCAGTGAAACCGAAGCCGTGTACGGCGGCACCGGCGAGGTCGAGCCGCGCGGTGTGGAGGCGGGCAAGGGCTTTTTCGTGGGGCCGGTGCTGCGCCGCGCCGCCAGCGCAGACGCCGCCCCGTCCGTGAACGCCCACGAGGTCTTCGGCCCGGTCGCGACCGTTGTTCCGTACACGACCGCCGCGGAGGCGGTGGACCTGGTGCGCCGCGGCGCCGGCGGCCTGGTGTCGTCGGTCTACTCCGACGACCGCGGCTACCTGGGCGAGGTCGTTCCGGCCATTGCCGCCTTCCACGGCCGCGTCTTCGTCGGCAGCAAAAAGGTGGCCGGCCAGTCCCCGGGGCCGGGCACCGTACTGCCGCACCTAACCCACGGCGGCCCCGGCCGCGCCGGCGGCGGCGAAGAGCTCGGAGGAGCGCGCGGCATGCGGTTCTACCTGCAGCGCACCGCGCTCGAGGGCGACAAAACCATCCTCGCGGCCCTCACCGCCGACGCGGCCACGCTGCCGGCGTAGGTCGCCGGAGATCAAGCGCGCCGAGAACCGGAGGTCACTTCGACTTCAGCGGAAGGTGCCGGCAACGCCAGCGGCTCTTCACTCTCCGGTTCGGTCCTCGGCAAGTTCAAGCGGAAAAGCAAACACTGCTCCCCCTGCTCGCTCGCCACTCGCGTCGGAATACGGCGCCCCGACCCACAAGTAGCGGCTCCCAACGGCCAGGCTCGTGCCGAACCGGTCGCCGTCGTGACTGTTGGCGGGAGCAAGGGCGTCCGTGTACTGGAAGGTTTCCTCCGTTCCACGGTCAAAGCGATAGACCGCCCCGGCGCCGCCGTTCGGGGTTCCCGGAGCCGCGACGAACAGCGTATCGCCGGCGACTGCGAGGCGGGCACCAAACCCGGCTACCCCGGTTGATAACGGGGCCTCCAGGGTTTGGACGAGAAGCCACGCCGACGTGCCCCTGCGATAGATCCTGACGTCTCCCGGAGACTCGTCCGTCGAGAGGCCCGCCGTGCCAACGGCAAGCTCGTCATCCGAGATGAAGGCCATGGCTCGAATCGGGTTGTCGTTGTCGAAGCTGGCGCCCCCCAGTTCTTCCCAGGTACCGTCGGCAACCTCAAGAACCGTGAAAGTGTGCCGGCGCGGAAAGAGGTTGAAGCCAAAGGCAAGTCGATCCCCGGAGGCGGCCAATATGTCCACCGCCCCAGCTGAGACTGCGTCGTCTCCGCGAGTCCAGCCGCCGCCCTCCCCTCTTTCGAAAACCGCGACAGTGCACAACCTGGAGTCGGCGTCTGCGACATACAGCCGTCCGTTGGCGAAGGCGGTCGCCGAAGCGAACTTACTGCTGTCGAAACGACCCGCGTACCGCTGCTCCAACTGCCACATTCCCTCTTCATCGAACTCGAAGTCCTCTTCGAAGACCGCGAGTTCGCCAGCCCCGTCGAAGTTCTCCGCCGATGCCAACAGCGAGCCATCCGCGTAGATCAACGAGCGCCCGAACCGACTCCCCCAGACCCAAAAAAGAGGCAACTGTCGAGGATCGTCTGTTCCGTCAAGGTTGAAGTAGACCCCGCCACCGCTGCCTTCTGTCATGCCAGGCGCGCCAGCGACGAGCTGCACTTCATCGCCAAGTTCGGTCCCGCTGTAGGCCAACGTTGTTCCCAGGCGGTCGTTCGCGTTCGGAAAGAACGACGTCAGCGTCATCACCGAAGGAATCCCGCCATCGTCGTCACCGTCACCGCCCGGCGGCTGCTCGCCGGTGGTCGAATCGGTTCCCCCGGTGGTGTCGCCAGGCGACTCGTCGCCCGCGCTCGTCGTCGCTTCGGCAGGCGGACGAGTCTCTTCACCGCAACCAGCCCAGCAAGGCAACAGGAAGCACAACAACAACGCTACCCTCACCTCATTAATTCTACGCGTAGGCGCCGGGCGTCGACGAAAAATCGACGGACCACGGCCGTAGCCCATCTTGGGTGACCGAACACGCCCGACTGTCGAGCGGGACCGTCGCCGCGAGGCTCTACGCGAGCAGCGTCTGGGTGTGGGTGTTCGTCGGCTGCGGGTAAAACAGGTAGTTCGCCACGTGGGGTGCGCCGCCGTAGAGTTCGGCGTAGTCGCCCGGGTCGTAACCGTCCGGGGGCGCCGATATCTCGCCGAAGTCGACGTTGACGATGTCGTAGGCGGGCAGCGTGGCGACGAGGCGCTGAAAGCGCTGCAAAAGCGGCGCGTCGTAGACCCCGGGCCGCGGGTGCTCGCGTACGACCAGGTCGTCGCCTTCCCGGTCGAGGTGAACCGCCACCTGCTGAACCGCCGCCATTCTCGACATGGAACTTAGGCATACCCGAAGGTAGAGTTCGCGCAGGGGCTGTGAAGCGACGTCGCCGGGCACCGGGGCGCCGAAGTAACGCATCTGCGCCACCGAGGGTTCACGGCCGATGCACAACACCTCGATGAAGTCGCAGTATTCGTCCTCGCCGCCCTGTCGATAGAGCACCGAGGCGTCGAGCACCTGGCCGAGCTCCGCGGCCAGCGACTCGCCGTCGTGGTGGCAAATGCCGGCGCCAAAGCGCTCCTGGTCGTCGGGTCGGCCCCACGTCCGGGTTGGGTAGAGCCGGGCCAGTTCCTCCCCGACGAAGCCCAGCATGGTGCCCTTGCGGTCGGTGCAGCCAGACTTGGCAGCGCAGTTGGTGCAGCCCCCCACGAACTAGTGCCCCGAGCCCCGAAAGTGACAACGCCAACTCATTGCGATAGCCCTGGGATACCAGTTGCCTCGCTCGACCGCCAGCCGGAAACGGACTAACGTATCAGCGACTTACGCAACGAACGCTAGGAGCCCGCCGTGACAGAGGCCGAACTCAACGCCATCAAAAAGCTCTACGCCACCTTCGAGGAGCGCCACGAAGCCGCCCGCAAGCGCTTCGGCCGGCCGATCACCCTGGCCGAGAAGATTCTCGCCTCGCACCTCGCCAACGACGAGCAGGAGTGGGAGCGAGGAAAAAGCTATCTCGACCTGAATCCCGACCGGGTCGCCATGCAGGACGCCACCGCGCAGATGGCCCTTTTGCAGTTCATGAACGCCGGCCGAAAAGAGGCGGCGGTGCCCAGCACTGTGCACTGCGACCACCTCATTCGGGCCCGTGTCGGCGCCAAGAACGACCTGCTCACCGCCGTCGATGAAAACCACGAGGTCTACGAGTTTTTGGCCTCGGCGTCGCAGAAGTTCGGCATCGGCTTTTGGAAGCCCGGGGCCGGCATCATTCACCAGGTCGTGCTCGAGAATTACGCCTTTCCCGGCGGCCTGATGATCGGCACCGACTCGCACACGCCCAACGCGGGCGGACTCGGCATGTGCGCCGTCGGCGTCGGCGGGGCCGACGCGGTGGACGTCATGGCCGGCATGGCCTGGGAGGTCAAGGCGCCGCAGGTCGTGGGCGTCAAGCTCACCGGCCAGATGAGCGGCTGGACCTCGGCCAAGGACGTCATCCTCAAGCTGCTCGGAATTCTGACCGTCGCCGGCGGCACCAACCGCATCATCGAGTACTTCGGTCCCGGCGCGCGCACCATCAGCTGCACGGGCAAAGGCACGGCCTGCAACATGGGCGCCGAGCTCGGCGCCACCTGCTCGACGTTTCCCTACGACGACAAGATGGGGGCCTACCTGCGAGCCACGCGCCGCGCAGAGCTGGCCGACCTGGCCGACGCCCACGCCAAGTACCTGGTCGCCGATCCCGAAGTCGAAGAACGGCCCGAGGAATTCTACGACGTCGTGGTCGAGATCGACCTATCGACCCTCGAGCCGTACATTGTCGGACCGCACACGCCGGACCTGGCGCGGCCCATCGGCGAGATGGCGGCGGCGGTCGCAAAAGAAGGCTACCCGGACGAGATCAAGGTCGCCCTCATCGGAAGCTGCACCAACTCCTCGTACGAAGACATCGGCCGCTCCGTGCACATCGCCAACCAGGCCCTGGCCAAGGGAGTAAAGGCCAAGACGCCGTTTCTCATCACGCCGGGCTCGGATCAGATTCAGGCTACCATCGAGCGCGACGGACTCATGGCCGACCTCAACAAGGTCGGCGGTACGGTGCTGGCCAACGCGTGCGGCCCGTGCATCGGCCAGTGGAAACGCGAAGACGGCGTGGCCGGCGAAAACTCGATTCTCACCTCGTACAACCGCAACTTTCCGGCCCGCAACGACGGCAACCGCAAGACCAACGCGTTCATCGGCAGCCCCGAGATCGTCACGGCCATGGCCTTCGGCGGCAAGATGTCGTTCAACCCGCTCGAAGACACCCTCGAGGGCGAAAACGGCACCCTGAAGTTCGAGGCTCCCGAGGCCCCCGAGCTGCCGGAGAACGGGTTCGAATTCGACGACGACGGCTACATTCCGCCCGCGGCCGACTCCGACGCCGTCGAAGTGCGCGTCTCGCCCGACAGCGATCGTCTGCAGCTGCTCGAGCCGTTCGCGGCCTGGGACGGCAAGGACTACACCGATATGCCGGTGCTGTTCAAAGCCAAAGGCAAGTGCACCACCGACCACATCTCACCGGCGGGCAAGTGGCTCAAGTACCGCGGCCATCTGGAGAACATCTCCAACAACATGCTCACCGGCGGCATCAACGGCTTTACTGGCGAAGCGGGCACGACCAAAAACGTGCTCACTGGCGAAGCAAACCTGCCGGTGCCGGACGTGGCGCGCGCTTACAAGGCGGCGGGCAAGGACTGGATCATCGTTGGCGACGGCAACTACGGCGAGGGCTCGAGCCGCGAGCACGCCGCGATGGAACCCCGGCACCTGGGCGGCAAAGCGGTCCTGGTGCGCAGCTTTGCCCGCATTCACGAGACCAACCTCAAAAAGCAGGGCATGCTGCCGCTCACGTTCGCCGACCCGGCCGACTACGAAAAGATTCAGGAAGAAGACCGCATCGCCATCGTCGGTCTCGCCCAGTTCGCCCCGGGCAAGCCCCTGGACATCGTGGTCACCCACACGGACGGCAGCGAAGACCGGTTTCACGCCAACCACACCATGTCGGCCGAGCAAATCGAGTGGTTCAAGGCCGGCTCGGCGCTGAACTGCATCGCGGCGCAGAACAAGTAAAAGGCCCGACTCCTCGAAGCACCAGGCCGCCCGGTTTCGCCGGGCGGCCTTTTCGCCTTTTTGCTAGTGTCCTGAAGCGTTCCATGGACTCCCCCGCCGACTGCTGCCCGCACCCCGAGCGCGATGACCGCGGTATTTGCACGGCGTGCGGACATTGCCTGCACGACGTGGTGCTCAACGGCGAGTGCGTGCATTGCGGCGCGAGCGGAGTGGCGGCCTCCAAGCAGACCGAGGGACCACCGATCGTGCCCGCGTCTCGACTGCGCCGGAAGTAAGCGTTGCCCCCTCCCGTCATCTGGTGGCCCGACGCCGCTCGACCGTCGGGGCCGATGCGCCACCCCATGGCTGGCGAGCCGGCGCCGCTGGCAATGCGCGCCGCCGCCGAGCTGCAGCTCGAGCTGGAGCAAGGCCTGGCCGCCCGCGCGCATCTGGACCGCGCGGGCAAGATGTTCGGCGTCCTGGTGGTCGCCGGCACCGGCGGACGAGTCGGCTACCTGCGAGCGTATTCGGGCATGCTGGCCGGCGCCTGGCGCACCGCCGGGTTCGCCCCGCCGGTCTTCGACTGGGAGGCGCGCCAGCGGTTCTGGCCGGCCGGCCAGCGCGCGCTCGACGCGTGCGAACGCCGGCTCGAGGCCGCCACGGCAGAGCTTCCGATCGACGAGCTGGCGGAGCAACTCCAGCGGCTCGACGCCGAGTTCGCGCAGGAGATGGCGGACCTGCAAACGAACCACCGCGAGCGCCGACAACGACGCAAAGCACGACGAGCGAGCGGCTGCAGCCCGGACGAGCGGGCGGCCCTCAATGCCGAGAGCCAGTCCGATCGCGAACACCGGCAGCGCCGACGACGTGAACACGAACAGACAAAGGAAGTGCTGGCGGCGAAACTCGACGCGCACACCTCCGCGATCCACGGCCTCCGCAGCGAACGGGCGACTCTGTCCGCTTCGCTGCAGCGCCGGATTCACGACCTGTACCTGCTGGCGTCCCCGACGGGCAATCGGCGCCCCATGCGAGGCCTCTTCGGCGGCGACGAACCGCCGGGCGGAGCCGGCGACTGTGCGGCGCCCAAACTACTGCACGCTGCCAACGCCGCCGGACTGATCCCGCTCGCGCTGGCTGAGTTCTGGTGGGGGGCGGCCCCCGCTGGAGGCGGTCGACGATCGCGGCAGTTCTATCCACCGTGCCGCGGCAAATGCGGCCCCCTGCTCGGTCACCTCCTCGACGGTATCGACCTGGGACCCGAGCCGGATGCACCGGGCGCCGGCCCCGGCGGCCGCGAGCTGGACGTCGTGTACGAAGACGACTGGTTGATCGCCGTGAACAAGCCCGACGGCCTGCTGTCGGTGCCGGGCCGCGGTCCCCGGCTGCGGGACAGCGTCCTGGTGCGGCTGCGCCAGCGCCTGCCGGATGCCACCGGGCCGCTGCTCGTTCATCGCCTCGACCTGGCGACCTCGGGGCTGCTGCTAGCGGCCAAGACGCCTACCGCCCACGCGACTGTTCAGCGCCAGTTTGCCGACCGCACCATCGAAAAGCGATACATCGCCTGGGTCGACGGCACGCCCCCGGGGCCGGCGGGCACCATCTCGTTGGCGCTGCGCACCGATCTCGATGACCGGCCGCGGCAAATCGTCGACCCGGTTCACGGCAAGCAAGCGCACACCGACTGGCGACGCCTCGACCACGACGGCCAGCGCACGCGCATGGAGCTGCGGCCAAAGACCGGACGCACGCACCAGCTTCGAGTGCACGCCAGTCATCCCTCGGGGCTCGACGCCCCCATCGTCGGCGACCCCCTGTACGGCCGGCGCGGACCGCGCCTGCTGCTCCACGCCGAGGCTCTGCGGTTGCGCCACCCGCGGGACGGCCGCGTTCTCGAACTCGAGAGCCCGGCGCCGTTTTAGCCCCTATCCGTGCTTGCCCACGGCGACGCGCGCCGGACGCAGCACCACGTCGCCGAGCAGATAGCCTTCCTGCGCAACCCCGACCACTTTGTTGTGCTGCGCCGCGTCGGACACCGCCACCATGCTCACCGCGTCGTGCACGTTGGGGTCGAAGGTCTCGCCCATCGATGGGCGGTGCGAGACGCCGAACTGTCCCAGACGCGAAAGGAACGTCCGGCGTACCATCTCGACACCTTCGACGACCGCCGGGTTGTGATCCGTCGAGCGCGCGGCTTCGATGGCGCGCTCGAGGTCATCGAGCACGTCGATGAACCCGAGCAGCAGCTTCTTGGACTTTTGCTCGAGCACCTTGTCGGCTTCGCGCTCAACCCGTTGCTTCGAGCGCTCTACGTCTTCGAGAGCGTCGTCGAGACGGTCTTCGATCTTTTTTATCTGCGCGTCTTTTTGCGCGACCATCGCGCTCAAAGACTCGACCTCGGTCTCGAGGTCGCGCACGTAGCTCGAATCTGCAGCGGCCCCCTCGGCAGAAGCGGACGCGAGATCGCCGAGCTCCGCGGCCGCCGCTACCGCGTCGAAAGGCTCGCCATCGTCCGCCGGACCGTCGGCGCCGTTGCCGTCATGCGTATTCGCCATGACGCAAGCCTACTCGAAGCGCACGAGGAGCGCACACCGCGACCTGGACCGAAGCCGCCGTGCTAGGGTTGCGCCCATGTTCGAGGACGAGCTGCGCGACATCCTGCGGGACCTGGTGCGCAGCACGCGAGCATCGGGCGCGACGATCGTTGGCGCCGAGGGCGACGGGCTTTCGCCGCCAGCCGCCGGCGACGCGAACGCGGCCGACAGGGTCGAGGGCGCGGATGCCCAGGCGTCGAGCTCCCCCGCCCCCGCCCTTGCCCCGGTAGACCCACCGGCGACGCCGACCATCGACGGCACCCATTGCGCGCCCCTCGGTCGCGGAGCGACTCTGCAGCTGCACCAACCGTCAGACCAGCACGACAGCGTCCCCGCCGCGCTCGAGCGAGCGGCGCGCGCGATCCGGGCATGTGCCCGGCGCTGGAACCGAAACGACGTGCCGGCCGCCCACTACAGCGCCGGCGGCCCGGTCAAGCGCGACCGCGTCGTCGACCGGGTCCAGCGCTATCTGCAAGCCTTCGCCAACACCGCCGGCGTGCGCAACGCCATCGTAACGGTCGCCGGCGAGCTGTCGGCCAGCGCGGCGCCACCGACCGAGCTACAGGCCGAGCGGCTCCCCTTTTTGCTCAAGCAACTGGCCAATGAGGTCAGGCGACACCGGGGCGAAACCAGCCACGTAGAGCTGATCCAACCCGACGTGGTCCTGTTCGCGTTCTGGATCGACGCGTGCCTGCTGGTGTTCGTAAGCGATGACTACGCCGAGGATTTCGTGCGGCATCGGGCCAAGATGGTGATGCGCGAGCTGACCCACCTGCTGCCTTATCTCGACGACGACGACCCGGACGGCGGAGCTCGGGTAGCGCCGCTACCGACACCTCCCGCGGATTAGTGCTAGTGCTCCCCCCTGCGGAGCGCTAGAGCACCGAATCCGAAACAAAAGAAGGCCCGCCGGAAACCGACGGGCCCTCGTATCGAACCGGGTTTGGCTCTAGCCGCGCAAGCGCCAGCGCCGCACGACCAGGCCGAGTACGGCGACCAGCCAGAACGCCAGGCGGGTCGAGTCGCGAGACGAACTCACCGAACAGCCGCCGCCGACATCGCCGTCGTCGCCACCGGTCGTGTCATCGGGATCCGGGTCCGGGTCCGGGTCCGGGGCCGGATCCGCCTCGTCCGTGCAAGTCGCCGAGCAACCGTCGCCATCGGCGGTGTTGCCGTCGTCGCATTCTTCGCCCTCGGCTTCGTTCACGGTGCCGTCGCCGCACACGGCCTGGACGTACGACACGACGCAGACGTCATCGATGTTCCAACCGCCAAACACCAGACCACCGTCGGAGTCGATGCCGAACTCAATGTTGGCCGCGTCGGTCTCGACGACCTCGGAGATGTCGTGGTCGACAAAGCGCCACTCCTGGTCGATATGGTGCAGGCGGCCGCCGCCGTTCTGGTTGGTGAACACGGTCGAGCCGCCAACGCGGACGAACGCCTGATCGAAGCGCGCGTCCTCGACTCCAAGCCAGCGGCGATAGCGCAAGTGCAGGTTGTCGTACCCGGTGAGGCCGCTGACCGTCACGGACGCCACGTCGTTGTCGGCGTTATTCTCGTAGGTGCCACCGATGGCCGAGCCCAAAAAGCGCGCCCCGGAGAAGGCCTGGTCGGGGTCACCACCGCCGTTGACGGCCGGACCGATTTCGAACGTACCGACCTCGCTGAAGGCAAACCCATGGTCATCGGTCTCGAAGTCGGTGCAGTAGATTTCTTCCACGCTACCGAAGGCGACCGTGTACGCGTCATCGGCCGGGTTGTCCGGCAGCGTCACCACGGTGCCATCGTCGAACGTGACTTCCAGTCGGTACTGGAGCACGGTGCCGGACGCCTGCGGCGGCAGCTCGCCCGCAAAGTCATCGCCCTGCCGCGTTAGCGAGATGTCGCTGACGTTGGCCTCGTCGCCGCGCTCCCAGTAGCTCAGGAGCGCTGTGGCAACGCCGTTGGTCTCGTCGGCGCCGCAGCCGGCGTCCGCCGGCACGACCGAAAGGTTGACGTCGCGGCCATCGACCGTGGCCACGCCCACGCCCTCGTCGGGCAGAATGCAGCCGCAGTTTTCCGGCGCCTGAAAGCCGTTTGCCACCGGCAAACGCCCGCCTGCGTCCTCGGCGTCGAAGCCGACTCCAAGCTCGGCAAAGGCGTCCCAGATGGCGCAGAGGTCCTCGTCGCCGTTGATTTCCCGCGCCGCCAGCAGGATGCCGTCGCGCGCGTCGGCAAAGCTGGGGCTGCAGGCCGTCTGCTTGAACCCTTCGTTGACGTAAAGCATGGCGCGCTGGTTGCCCGCACCGCCGAAGGCGTTGGCCAGATCGGGATCGAATCCGTGCTCGTCGATGAGGTTCCAGGTCATGAGCCACAGCGCCTGGGCGAACTTCTCGCCGGTCGCGTGCGGCTGGCCGTTGGCCGCGTTGATGTCTTCGTAGGTGTGCGTATTGATCGCCCGGTTGGTCGTGTACGGAAAGCTGCGAATGCCGGCGGCGTTGCCCAGAGCCCAGTCGCCGATCACCACGCCGGCATCACCCGAGTCGCTGGCCTTGAGCGTGTACATGAACCCCATGAAGTCGGCCCACCCCTCGCCCGGCTGCTGCTGGGTGTTGAGACAGCTCGAGTTGCCCGGACCACCGACCTGGCGGATCGAAATACCGTGGCCGTACTCGTGCGCGATGATGTTCGACGAAAGGTCTCCATCGCGCTCGGGGTCGGACGGCCCGTTGCCGAAGTCCCACAGGTACATCTGCATCTGCGGCGCCTGGCCGTCGGGCGGCGTGAAGAAGTTGGCGTTGTTGCGAACGAAGCTGTTTTCGCGATCGTCTTGGGCCTCGGCCCGCACGGCGTCGTTGCCGAAGCCGCCGCGGCCGAAGTTGTCGCGCTGGAAGGAACCAGCGACTTCGTCGAAGCCGTACTGGTACTGGATGTCGTGAATCAGGTTGTTCCAGTAAAACAGGTTGGCGATGGCGCCGTCTTCGTAGGTCTCGGGCGCGGCATTCAGATCGATCGTGAAGTCGCACACGAGCGAGGCACCGCAATCGGCGTACTGGCCGCTGCTGTCGTCCGGCGCCGGACCGCCCGCGTCTACCGGCTCGACGTAGGCATCGACGTTGTTGCCGCGAGTGAGAGTCTTGCCGGCCGTGAACCAGCCCTGGGGCGAGGCGGTTTCGTCGGGCGGGGTGTTCACCATGGAGCGCACACCGTCCTCCGGGTGTTCGATCGGCATGCCGAACACGCGGTAGCTATGAGCGGCGGTCCAGTCGGCGCGGCTCCAGACCTGGCCCGTGACCGCGTCCACGGTCATGTCGTAGGCGTGTTGACCGTCCGTGGTCTGCACGAGCAGGTTGTAGACCAGTCGCACGTCGCCGGGGCCGGTGGCTTGCCAGGCCAGACGCGCCGGCACGGGCTCGATCGACAGCTCCGGCGCGGCGACCACCGTCGGCGCACCGACGGCCAGGCTTGACGACTCGAGCAACACCGGCTGCACCGAAGCCACGCCGAGGTGCGAGGCGGCGGCGCGCACCGCCGTCACAGCGTCGAACGCCGGGGCGAGCGTGTTGATGCTGCGAGCGATGTTCCGGGAAAAGCCGTTGCTTGCGCTCATCACCCGGCCGTCGCGGTTGACGTGCACCTGCAGCTGCGCCCCCCAGACGGGAAGACCCGCGTGGGTCTGCTGGTAGTAAAAGTGCGTGGCGCCGGTGATGCGCGAATACACCCGATCGGTCTCGATCATCGTGTCGAGATCCAGCGTGTCCACGCCGAGCAGGTCGCCGTTGGCGGCGACGAAGCGGCGCGCGATGTCGCTGGGCGCCGACGCGTCCGCCGCCGTCAAGTAGCCAAAGCTCGAGTTGAGCGACTTGGTGCCGAGCGTGACCGGGTTGATGGTCGCGTGGACGTGTTCGAGCCCGAACCGCGCCGCGGCGTCTTCCCCAACCGACAGCGCCAGGTCGCGCAGCGCCGCCGGCTGCAGCGCCGAGCGCGCATCGAGGTTGCCGACCGTCAGCGACGGAGCCGGCAGCTCGACGTCGGCGGTTGCCGGAGCCGCCGCGTCGCGGTGCGGTTCCGCACAGCCGGCGGCCAGTACTGCCCAGCTAACCGCCGAACAAAAGAGTGCCCTCGCCCACGCGCTTTTCGTCCCCATTCAGTGTCGCTCCTCGTGCTTTCGGAATCGACCGCCGAGGGGAAAAACGACAGCCCCGGCGGAAAACGCAAGGCAGCCAACGGCCCAGTTCAGCCGCGCTCCCCCCTCACTGACCCTAACACCGGGCAGATGTATGTCAGGCTCGGTAAGATCAGCGGGGATCGGGGTTTTTTCAGAACCGGCCTGAGACGACCGCGCCAGTCATTTGGCCCGAAACCGCCGGACTGACGTGAATCGCCCGGTCACGCGAACGTTTGTCCCCCCCGAGAACGTAGAGGACCACCCCCGCCGTGGCAGCCGCCGCTCCGGTTCCCGCCAGCCAAAGCGCCCGCGTGCGGGCCGAGCGGCTGCGGTCGTAGAGCGCCTGGTCCTCCTCGTCCCACTGGCGCACATCGCCCAGCTTGCTGCGGGCGGAGCGAAACGACAGGGCCTCGTAGCCAGCCCACGTCAGGGCCACCGCGCCGGCGCTGGCCACTCCGATTCCCGTGATGCGCAAGGCCGAGAGCTCGCCGCCTCGGTCGACGTCCGGCTCCTGCGGCCGAAGGTCGAGAGTCGGACCGTTAGCGCCGCGCCGAAAGGCCGCGTTCGCGACGTTGGCCTCCGGCGCCACCACCGCCAGCGACTCCGATGGCTTTGTCGGGGCGGGCTGAGGCTCCGCCTCTGGCTCTCGCTCGAGCGGCAGTCGCTCCTCCAGCTCGGCGATGGTCTTGCGCGCCAGAGCGATCTGGGCGGAGTCGGTGCTGTCATCGGCGGCGGCCAGATAGGAACGATAGGCTTCGACGGCCTCTTCCAGCCGCCCCTCTCTGCGAAACGTCGAAGCGATGTTGAACAGCAAGACCGGCTTGGGATGGATAACGTACGCCCGCAAAAACGCCCGGCGCGCCGCCGAGAAATGCCCGGCCGTAAACAGCTCGGTCCCCCTTTGCACCGACTCGGTGTAGCGGGCAACCGCCTCCTGACTCGGTTGTGCGTGCGCGGTTGCCAGGACCGCCAGCACGGCGAGAACGGCGAGAGCCGCCCTAAAAGACTGCCGGTGTATCCACGTCATCGAATGTACCGGGCTTGTTGGTAACCACCTTGGCCGGCTCCTTGAGCTCTTTGGACGCCGCCGGCCGCTCGCGAGTCGCTCGTCGCTTCTTTGCAGCGGCGCGGCGAGACGCCCGCTGCCGGGAGGACTTGTCGTCGCCGCGCACGCGCGACCGCCGCGCGCGGTTTCGGCTCTGCGTGCGGTCGGGTTCGGCGGCGCGCGCACGGGTCGTCTCCTGGGCGCGTCGGACGCGAGAGGGCGCCGGCGCCTCGGCAGCTCGACCGCGCTGCTCGAGCCTGGTCGGCCCGCCGCCGAGCTGATGCTCACGAGCCGTCGGCAGTACCGCGGTTGGTGACAAGGGGGCAGTGATGGGCGCCCCCGCCTGTGTCGCCTCCGCCTCGTCCGAAAGGTCCGGCAGCGCTTGCTCGCCGCCAGTCGCCTGAGCAACCGCCAGGGCAACGCCAATGAGCACTCCGAGCAGCGCCGTCGCCCAGCCGATGCGTCGCGACAGCCTGCGCCGCGGGCGCGGCCGGGCCAACGTGCGGAAGTTGGTCGGCGAGGCCCGCCAGTGCCCGGTTCGAACCTCGGTGTCGGCGTTGTCGTCGACCGCCTCGATGGTCGGCGTGTCGTCGTCGCCGTCGTCGTGGCGGGTTCGCGGCCGGGGTGACGGCGGAGCCGCGCCGGTGACCTCGAGCTCCACGCGGCGCAGCGCTTCGCAAACGTCGTCCATGCTCGCGAAACGGTCGTCGCGCTCGAGCTCGAGACAGCGCATCACGATGTCGGCAAGACCGCCCGGCAGCTCGCCGGTAATCGACTTGAGGTCGCGCGGCGCACAGTGAAGCTGCTGCGACAGCAGCTCCTCGGTGCTCTGCGCCTCGAAGGGCAGCTCGCCCGACAGCATTTCGAACATGACAACGCCGAGGGCGTAGACGTCCACCCGGCGGTCCACGTCCGACGCGCTCAACCCGGCGCATTGCTCTGGCGCCATGTAGGTGGGTGTGCCGAGCAACACGCCGGACCGGGTGATGGGACCGCTGCCTTCGGTGCGCTTGGCGATACCGAAGTCGAGAATCTTGGTCCGGTGCCCACCGGCCACCTCGTCGTCTTCGACGACGAACACGTTCTCGGGCTTGAGGTCGCGGTGGACGATGCCCGCGTCGTGGGCGGCGCCCAGCGCCGAAGCGATTTGCCGGGCGAACACCACCGAATCGGCGAGAGAAACGCCGTCTCCGGTGAGCCGCTTGCGCAGCGTCTCGCCGCGCAGAAGCTCCATCACCACGTAGGCGCTGCCGTCTCCGGCCCGCCCGATGTCGAACAGCTTGACGATGCCCGGGTGCTCCAGCGTGGCAATCGCCTGCGCTTCGTTGAAGAAGCGCCGCTCCATGTCCGGGTTGTTCAGGTGCCGGGCGTGGAGCAGCTTGATCGCAACGTCGTGGCGCAGCAGGTCGTGCTCGCCCCGGTACACGGTGGCCATGCCACCTTCGCCGATCGGGTCTCGGATGAGATACCGGCCCACTTTGTCGCCGACGGTCACCCAACGCGTGGGTGCATATTTCGTTCCTCTGGCGAAATCGGCCGAAAGCCGAGCGAAGCATGCGATGCCGCGTTCCTAACCCGACGCCCCTGGCCTCCAGTGATGGGGCCTCCCCCCCCACGACGGAGCCTCCGCACTCGGCGGGTTACCCCTCGGGAGTCCGTGGCACCCGGGTTGCACAACCCGGGTCGTGTTCGCGCGCCGCGCCCTCTTGTTGATGTGTGCCCCCCTCGCCGTCGCGAGCTGCGGCGGCGTGGACTTCGAGGACGGGGTCATCGCGTGCGGCGACGCCGGCTGCCCACCGGGAATGGCCTGCGCCACCGACGGCCTCTGCTACACGGACCTACCCGACGCCCCGACACCGGGCACGCCAAGTGACGGCGCCCCGGACAGTGCCCTGGCCCTGGCGACCGGAGGAGAATCCGGCCTGCAGCTGCAGGTCTCGTGTGGCGAGAGTTTGACCTCGGCGTGGACGGTCGCCGACATGGACGTCGACGACCTGGCCTGGGGCGACACGAACGGAGACGGCGCGCCAGAGCTGGCGGTCATCGAGTCCGATGGCCCGGTCTCCCTGGTTGCCGTCACCCTCGAAGGCCCGGCCACTCTTTGGACGAGCCCCAAACCAAAGGCGCAGATCGTAGAGGTTGCCGACGTGACCGGTGACGGCTTCGACGACCTGCTCGTGGGCTACGACAAGGCGGCGACGGAGCTCTACGCGAGCAACGGCCAGGGTGGCTTCTCGCTGGCCTGGGTCGGCGAGCTCGCGCCCGACGCCCAGAGCTTTGCCCTGGCCGACTACGACGGCGACGGCGACCTCGACCTGGCCGCGGCCGTCGAGCACGGCGTCGCCCGGGTGTTTCGCAACACCGGCGGCGCGTTCGAGGCGGTTTGGGCCAGCGAGGAGAAGGTCGCCAAGGGAGTCGCCTGGGGCGACCACGACGGCGACGGGCGGTACGACCTGGCGCTCGGCGGGGACGGGCCCGCCCGCCTGCTGGTTCAGGTCGCCGGCGACGACGACGACGACGACTTTTCGTTCGCGACCGTCTGGGAAAGCACCGAGTTTCGCGACCTGAGCATCGTGAGCTTTGACGATTTCGACGGCGACGGCGATGGCGACCTGTCGTTCGGCGGCAAGCCCACCGACTTGCTGTTTCGCAACGACGGCGGCGAGTTCACCCTCGTTTGGCTCGAAGAGCGAGACAAGGGCGGTCGCGGCGAAGACCCATCCACCCAGGCGATGGCGTGGACCGACGTCAACGGCGACGGCCTTCGAGACCTGTACGCCGGTCGCGAAGATGCCCCCGACGAGCTGCTGATTCACGACGGGACGACCCTGAGCGCCGTGGTGTCCCTGCCGGAGACGCAGACCCGAGCGGCTGCCTGGCAGCGGTTGTCCGAGCCGGCGGCCGCGGTCTGCGCGCAGCCGTAGCGCGGGTTGCCCGCAGCACTCGCAGTCGCGCAGCGCGTCGCCGGCAGCGCTCGCCGGGGCCCGGGCACAGTCCCCGGCCTACTCGCGACGCGCCTGGCCAGGGGGCCTATTCGCGACCGGGAATCGGAATCTCGTAGCGCTGCAGCAGCGTGCGCAGGTACGTGCGGTCCATGCGCGCCGCCCGGGCCGCGGCCGAGATGTTGCCGTCGTGGTGGCCGATAAGGCGCACCAGGTACCCGCGCTCCCAACCGGCCACGGCCCGAGCCTTGGCGGTTCGAAACGCTTCGTTGGGATCGAACTCGTCGCCGTTGCGGCGCGTCTCGACGGCCATGTCGCGCAGGGCGTCGGGCCGGTCTGACAGCACCAGCGACCGCTCCACCAGGTTGGCCAGCTCGCGCACGTTGCCCTGCCACGCCCGATGCATGAGCCCGGACACGAGCTCCGCCGGCGGCCGAGCGTTGGGGTCGCCTGTGGCGGCCCGATAGAACTCGTGGACCAGCAGCGGAATGTCCTCGCGCCGCTCGCGCAGGGGCGGCAGCACCAGGCGCACGGTGTTGAGCCGGTACCAGAGATCGGACCGCATCGTGCCGCGGTTGACCTCGGCTCGCAGGTCGCGGTTGGTGGCGGCGACGACCCGCACATCCACCGGTATTTGCTCGATGGAACCAACCCGGCGAATGGTGCGGCGCTCGAGCACGCGCAGGAGCTTGGGCTGCAGGTCCTGGGGCAGCTCGCCGACCTCGTCGAGAAACACCGTGCCGCCGTTGGCCTGCTCGAACAGACCAACCCGGTCGATGCGCGCCCCGGTGAAGGCGCCCTTGACGTGTCCGAAGAGCTCGCTCTCCATGAGCATGGCGGGCATTGCGCTGCAGTCCACCACCACAAACGGAGCGCCGGAGCGCCGGCTCGCCGAGTGAATCGCTTCGGCGACCAGCCCCTTGCCGGTGCCGGTCTCGCCTTCGATCAGGATGTTCGCGTCCGACGGCGCAACCCGCTCGAGAATGGCGAACAACCGCCGCATCGCGGCGCTGCGCCCGACCACCGGGCCAAAGGCGTCCTCGCGCGAGAGGGGCTCGCTGTGCGGCTCGTCGATGCTCTCGAACCGCATGACCGTCTGGCCGACGTTGATGGTCGCCGACGGCGGCACGAACGCCCGCTTGACCAGGATGTTGTTGATGTACGTGCCGTTGGTGCTCTCGTTGTCGCGGAGCTCCACGCCGTTGGGCGTCACCGCGAACACGCAGTGGTGGCCGGACACGGACGAGTCGGACAACTTCAGGTCGTTGCCCTCGGCGGTGCCCACGGTGAGCTCCACGCCCGAGGACACGCAGGCGGCGCCAGCCTCCGGGCCGCTGCTCACGGTGATTCGAAAGCGGGCCAGCTGCAGGCGCTGGCGAGTAATCTGGCGGGTGGCGGCCACGTGAGGACGAGAGGGCATGGGCCCCGTTAGGTGCAACCTATATTCCATCATACAGAAACCCGTAACCACGAGAAACTCTAGTTGTGAGGCGGCCCGCTCTGACGGTGAAAACCGGCACTTCCGGGGCCCCGGTCACCAGCCTCCGGAGACCGGAGGCCCGAAACCGCCGTTGCGACTCGCGTTCGGTCACTCGCTGAGGCCCGCCACCCGAGGGCAGTTGCCTGCACCGGGGGGGTGACAGTCCGCCCAGGGACCACACCCCTCCCCCTGATGGGGACCGCCGTCCGAATCAAAAATGCAGTAGCAACTGAGTCGCATTACGAAAGAAGGCATTCCAGTCGCTTGATGGACGGATCGGTCGTGGCGCGACCGTTGCACAAGGGGGGTGTCACCATGCGTGCCCCTTCCCTTCTCGTGGTGGCCCTGTGTTCGGCCAGTGCTTGCACTGGTGTCTATGGCGAAACCGACGACGCTCCGCCGCCCGACACAAGCGACCCCGAATGCCAGCTGCAAAGCCCGGCCGAGCGCTCGCCGGGCTACCCCTTCGACCTGCAGCTGTACCGACAGTCCGTCTTGCCCATCGTCAACGGCACCTGCGCCGACGGCCAGTGTCACGGCTCGGACGAGGGCAAAAAAGGCCTCAAGCTGTTCGCCAACGCCGAGCCGGGCAACTGCGAATACGCCAAGACGTTCAACGCCCTCACCGAGCGAGTGGACGTGGTCACGCCGAGCAACAGCACGCTGCTCGCGACCCTCAACGGCACCAACCGGGCGCACCCGGTGCAGCTGCTCGCCGACGATCCGGCGCTGGTGACGCTCACCGCGTTCGTGGACGACGCGGCCGCTCGATACGCGGCGGATGGCGGCGGCGGCACCGCTCCGCCCGGGGCCAGCCCGTTCGACTTCTCCGTGTACGAGCAGACGATTCAGCCCGCGTTCGACAGTACGGGCTGTGCCGTGGTCGGCTGCCACGGCTCGGGCGCCGCGGGCTACACCCTCACCGAGACCCCGGCCGCCGGTAGCGCCGAACTCGAAGCCAACTTTGCCGACACCACGGCGCGCGCCAGCCTCGACGACCCGCCGTCGTCGGTCATCTACCTCAAGGCGACCGTCGCACACGTCGGCGGCGCAACCCCGGTCCTATCGCCGGAAGACGGACAGGCGCTGCTGGCCTGGATCGAAGCGGCCACCGAGGCGGCCGGGGACCGGGGCGACGACGCCAACACGTGCGGCGATCCGACTCGATTCAACGCGGGCGTGTTCGAGGACGAAATCTTGCCGATCCTCGCCGGCCAGCTCGATCTCAACAACCCGGACGCGCCCGCGGCCCGCACCGGCTGCACCGCCAGCGTCTGCCACGGAACCGACCGAGGCCCCGGCACGCTGACGCTGGCAGCCGGCCGCACGGCCGAGGAAAACCTGCAGAACTTCCTTTGCTTTGTCGACCTGGCGACGCCCGCGCGCTCGGAAGTCCTGGCGTGTCCGCTCAACGAACCGGGCTGTCGAAGCTATCCGCACCCGGGGCAGCAGATCTTTGCCGGCGGCGAAGACGCCAACTACCAGCGCATCCTGTCCTACCTGTTTGGCTCGCGGCTCGACTCGACGCCCCTGGACTACGCGTTCTTCGCCCGTCGCGTCAACACCATCTTCAACGACGTCAACGCGGTCGAAAATGGCGCCCAGGGACGAACCTGCGCCGACACCCAGGCCTGCCACGGCATTTCGGTCGCGGGCCAGACGGCGTCCAACGGCTCGAACTTTCCGCTGTTTCCCAACGCGACGCAGGGCGATCGGCTGACCTTCAACTTCGTGTCGGCGGCCGGCTTCGTCAACTTCCTCGATCCGGGGCAAAGCTCTCTCTTCCTGTACCCGACCAACGAGATTGCCAACGTAGACGAACACCCGCTCGCGACCGGCCTGCCGCACCCCGGCGGGGAAGACTTCGCCGTCGATTCCACCGAGGCGCTGTCGATTCTCGAGTGGGCCGGCGGCTTGCGCGCCGACGACCTGGGCTTCGTCCGCTACTGGCTGGTGGCGGGAGACTACCCGGCGTCCCTCATCTCGGACATTACCCTGCTCGATGAGGCGGCGGTCGAGCCCGCCATCTTCGAGGTCAGTGGCGGCGCCTTCAACGCCGGACAGTGGGACGGCTTGTTCCCCGGCGAGTCGCTCGTCGATCTCAACCAGGTGTTTCCGCGCGACGTCACCACCGGTCGCGCTGGGTTTGCCGTCGCCTACTTTTCCAACCTCGGCGCTCTGCCCCGCCAGATTCAGCTGCGCATCGACACCGCCAACCCGACCCGGGTTTACGTCGATGGCCTGCTGGTGGCGCAAGACGACGTCGGTGGCGGCTCCAACGCCATTCTCAACCTCGAGCCGGGCGCGGGCTCCGTTCGCGTAACCGTCAAGATTCTTCAACGAGCCAACGACCCCGAGTTTGCGTTTACGGCTCAGCTCCGCGACGAGCTCGGTCAGCCGCTGTCGTCGCTCGACAACGACGTCATCGTCACCCTCAGCCCCAACGGAGGACTCTAATGTCCCGCGCTCTCACGGCTCTGGCCGTTCTTCTGCTGCTCGCCGCGGCGTGCATCAACCCGATCAACGCCGTCGACGACACCGGGGGAGGCGGCGACGGAGATGGCGATGGAGACGGCGATGAAACCAATCCGCCGCCCCCGCCGCCGCCCACTCCCAGTCCCGCCGTCTACGAGCGAGGCTCGCTCGCGCCGCTGTTCGAGCTAACGCCGCGAACCGAGTACGGGCGCATCGAGCTCAAGGGCGTCAACATGTCGGACGCCGACTTCACCGTTGCGGGCAACGCCTTCATTAGCGCGGGTCAAAAGCTCCAGGAAATCGCGGCCCAGATCGGTGCCGAGCGCGGACTCGGCGCGCCGATTCCCATCTTCAAGAGCATCGCCGACGAGCAGCGCGCCGTCGGCATCCCCATGCGCGGAAACCCGTCCGACGTGGTGCAACTCGATATCGGTGGACGGCGCAAGGCGTACGTCCCGCTCGGGGGCGACCTCACCACGCCCGGCAACGAGATCGCGGTCGTCGACCTGGATCAGGGCGTCACGCTCACGCGCGTACGCGTGGGCATTCGCCCCCAGCGCGTCGCCGTGCATCCCAGCGGCCTGGTGTTCGTGTGCAACCAGTTTTCCAACTACATCAGCGTCATCGATCCGGTGACCGATCAGCTCCTCGTGGGCCCCAACGGACCGGTCGAGGTTGCGACCGAGTTTTATTGCGCCGATCTGGCGTTCGTCCCTCGCGGCCGGGTCCTCGATGACGACGAGCAGGACCTTTACGTAGCCAACCCGTGGCGGGCGAGCGTGCTGCGTTACGGCATCGACGTAATCCGCGACGCCGTATCCAACCGGCCCATCGACGTGCGTATCGTCGAGCCCGTCGCGCCGTCGCCGGCGAATCAGCCGGCAGCCGAGATCACGGGCACCGGCAAGAACCCGTTTCGCCTGACCCTGAGCGAAGACCAGCGCAGTCTGTACGTCGCCAATAGCCGCGGCGGCGAACTCGCCATCGTCGTGACCGGCGAGGACCGCGTGTTGCGCCGCGTGGCCATGAATGCGCCCACCATCGACGTGGTCAACATCGGCGACTCGATCTTCGTACCGACCACCACGCCGCATCGGGGCCTGCTTGCCGACGACGAAATCGACGTCTCGCCCCTGGTCGAGTCGGCACCCGCGCTGGTCACGGGCCTCGACGGCGGTCAGCACGAAGCTCACCCCGGGGCGCTGCGCGACGGCACCCGACGCTACAACTTCGAAGACGTAGCCAATGGCCTGTTCGAAATCGATGCCCTCCTCCTCAACGCGAGCCGGGCCATCTACTACACCGACGACAACTCCCCCGAGGCCAACTTCGTCGCGCAGCAAAAGATCCTGGCAGGCGCGGTGCCGCAGGCCATTGCCCGCAATCGCAACGGCGACCGCATCTTCGTGGCCATGGGCGGCTCGGACCTGGTGCAGGAATTCGAAATTCAGAACGGCTCGTTCGAGGTGGTCCCCGTCGCCGGCGGCATCTTCGAAACCACCGAGCGCCCCTTCGATCTCGTGATCGACGACGACAATGGCCAGCTCATCGTCGCAACCTGGGGCGGCGAGCGACTCGAGATTTTCGACCTGCAAACGCGCCAGCTGGTGCGCAGCATCGGCCTCGGCTACGAACAGCCCGCCTACCCCGCTACCAACATCGAGCGCGGCGAATACTTCTACTACAACGCCGACTGGTCCAACAACGGCCGAAAGTCGTGCGCAACGTGCCACCTCGACGAGCTGTTGGCCGACGGCATCGGCTATGCCAACGGCGCAACCGCGCCGACCGCGTACCACCAGGTTCGGCCCAACTACAACTTGATGACGACCGACGCGTACTTCTGGAACGGGTCGTTCATCAACGGCAGCTACTCGTCGCTCGCGACCGCGGCGCAAACCCGCACCAACTGCGAGCTCATCTTGTTCGGCATGGTCGAGGGCGTGAGCTCGGACCCGGCCACTCGCGTCGGCGACCCGGCCAACCGGGTCACCGACGGTCAAGATGCCCTTTGTCGCCCGGTCGGTGGTTTTGCCGGCAACCTGCCCGACAACTTCGACGAAATCGCCGCCGTTATCGCGTCGCAAAAGCTCGTCGGCAACCAGGTTATCGAAGACATCACCGGCATTCCGCGAGACGAGGTAGCCCGCATCATCGACGCCTACTCGGTCGCCGAACTACGGCTGCCGCCCAACCCCCTGACGTACCTGTACCAGCAGCAGCAGCTTTCGAGCGACGTCTCGTCCAAGATCACGCAGGGCCAGCAGCTGTTCACCCAGGCCGGCTGCGGCATTTGCCACGACCCGAACAACGATCGCGCGCCGTTTACCGACGGCCTCGAGCACGGCTCGGGATCCGACTGGCGGCGGCAGTTCGTCGATGTGTACAGCAACGACGCGCGGCTCACTGACTTCGGAGGCATCCCCCAACAGATGCTGGACGCCATTAGCCCATCGCAGAACGATCGCGAGATCAACATTCACCTCGATCCGATCGACTACTTCGTGCCGTTTTGCTTCGACACCGAGAACTGTTTGATGTTCGAGGACCCGCTGGCCGTGCGCGGCGACACCGTGCGCGAAGCTGAGCGCCTCGAGCTCATCGCGCGCATCAACCTGGCCGACCCGGACCGAGGCTTCGTGCCCGGCAACGTGCGCGGCCGGCCGGCGGTCAACACGCCCTCCTTGCGCGGCGTTTGGTGGCAGGCCAATCTGCTGCGACACGGCCATGCCAGCACCCTGGCCGAAGCCATTCTCGGGCCGGGCCACAGCGCGCTGGGAGCGGGTGAAAAGGGCTACGCCATCGACGCACTCGGCAACTTCGACGTTCACGGCCGAACGTCCGACCTGACCCCGGCGCAAGTCGAGGCGCTGATCCTCTACGTGCTGTCGATCGAGTGACGACTGAGCAGCGATCGAGTGCCGAGCGAGGGAGAGGCTCGCCGCGGCCCCCTGGGCCAGCCGCTAGCGCGGAAGAACGTCGCCGCGCTGGTCGGCCGGCAGGTGAAGCCCGAACCCTTCGTGCAGGGCGCGCAGCGCCAGCTCGCTGTACTTGTCGTCGATGACGCAGGAGATCTTGATCTCGGAGGTCGAAATCATCTGGATGTTGATGGTCTCTTTGGCCAACAGCTCGAACATCTTCTGGGCGACGCCCGCGTGGGAACGCATTCCGACGCCGACCACCGAGACCTTGGCGATGCTGTCATCCCAGCTGATGCGCTCGCCGCGGTTGGTGAGCTGGGCGTGCTCTTTCGACAAGATCTCGACCGCGCGCGCCCGATCCGGCCGGGGCAGCGTGAAGGTCATGTCGGTCTTGTTGTCCGCCGAGACGTTCTGAATGATGACATCGACGTTGATGCCCGCATCGGCCAGCGGCTTGAACAGCGACACCGCGACGCCCGGCTCGTCGGGCACCTCGCGCACGGTAATCTTGGCCTCGTCGCGATTGACCGTGACACCTGAAACGACGACTTGCTCCACGAGCTCCTCCTCGCTGACCACCCACGTGCCCTCGTCGGGCTTGAAGCTCGACCGAACGTGAATGGGAACGTTGTACTTCATGCCGAGCTCGACCGAGCGCAGCTGCAAAACCTTGGCTCCGAGCGACGCCAGCTCGAGCATTTCCTCGTAGCTGATGCGGTCGATCTTTCGCGCATTGGGCTCGATGCGCGGGTCCGTCGTGTACACGCCATCGACGTCGGTGAGGATTTCACAGACATCGGCCTGCAGCGCGGCCGCGAAGGCAACGCCCGTGGTGTCGGACCCGCCGCGACCCAGCGTGGTGATGTTGCCGTTTTCGTCGATGCCCTGAAACCCGGCAATGACCGCAATGGTGCCGCTTTTGAGGCAATCGACCAGGTTCGTGCTGTCAATGGATTTGATGCGCGCCCGGGCGTGAGCGCTGTCGGTGAGCACCTTGACCTGGTGACCGAGGAACGACCGCGCCTTGCCGCCCAGTTTGCGAATCGCCAGCGCCAGCAGCGCGCACGAAACCTGCTCGCCGGTCGACACGATGACGTCGACCTCTCGGTCGTTCGGATCGGGGTGGATTTCCCGCGCCAGCGCCAACAGCCGGTTGGTCTCGCCGGACATCGCCGACACCACCACGGCGACCTCGTTGCCGGCCTGCTGCGTCTCGTACACGCGCCGGGCGACCGCCTCGATTCGCTCGATGGAACCCACCGAGGTACCACCGTATTTTTGCACGATCAGCATCGCGGCCGGCACTATACAGGGACGTCCTCCGACGTCAATCGATGAGAAAGCTCGCCGACGACGTCGGAACCCGGTCTCGCCGCGAACCGGGGCTTTCGACGGGCGACGACACGCTGGAAACCGAACCCGAGGCCTAGCCATGACCGACACCGCTTTGCGCGCCCCGCTACTCGCGATCGCCACGTTTCCCGACGAGAACACCGCCGCGTCCATCGCGCGGACTCTGGTTGGCGAGCGTCTCATCGCCTGCATGAACATCGTTCCAGGAGCCCGGTCCATCTACTCGTGGCAGGGCGAGGTCTGCGACGACGCCGAGGTGGTTGGCTTTCTCAAGACCACCGGCGACCGCCTCGACGACCTGCGGGCGCGGTTGGTCGACCTGCACCCGTACGACGTCCCCGAGCTCGTGGCCATTCCCATCGGAGGCGGCAATCCGGCCTACCTCACCTGGCTCGCCCAGAGCGTCGGCGAGTGAACCGCCCGCTCGCCCGGAGCGTTGGCAAGTGAAGGGCCGCCACGCCGAAAACCACGCGGCCGAGCCGGTGACCGACGACCGCCCGAAATTCAGTCAGTGCGGCTCCGAAAACCGGGCAGCCAACGTTTCCTGAACCTTTGTAACCCGTCGGGAACACGCGGCCATCGCGTGGCACACCACGTGCTTTTGTCTGCCCCATGCCGAACGCGATCGCACCGCGGCCGAGCGCAAACCGAAGAACGCCAATCTTCTGGGTGAGCCTGGTCGCCTTTGGGATCACCCTCCTCGGGTGGTCCGGGTGGGAACGCAGCGCCCGGGCCGACGGTGGCCGCAACCGGGGCGGGGCCAAGCCCGCTGCGGTTGGCCCCGAAGCGGCGCCCGTGCGCATGGCGCGGGGAAGGCGCACGCGACTTCGGTCCCGCCGGACGACGGCGCTCAGCCCGAAGAAGGACGACACCGCGTTCGACCGCCCCGTGGCGGCACGCCGCGCCAGGCGGCCCATGCGGCGAACGCGATCGAGGTCGAGGTCGCGAGCCGGGTTGTCGGCTCGCGCCATTCGATCCGCGGTGCGAGGACAGTCGCGTCGGCTGCGTCGTTGCTACACCAACGAGCGCGCCACCAACCCGAAGCTGCGCGGAGAACTCACCGTCGCCTGGACGGTGACTCGCAGGGGTCGCGTCGCGCGCCCGCGCGTCATGAAGCGAACGCTGCGAAGCTCGAGGCTCGAAGCGTGCGTGGTGCGCGCCGTCGCGCGCATGCAGTTCCCGCGACCGACCGACGGGCGGGCCACGGTCGTCTACCCGTTCGTGTTTACGCCCGACTGATCGCGCGCTGAAAACGTCGAGGCCGCGTGGGCTCGATGCCGCGATCGAATCGTCGCCCGTGCTCGAGAGCCAACCGAGCCGAAGGCCGAAACCCGCAGTCGGTTCCGAGGTGCGTCGCGCATCCAACGACCGAAAGCGAGAAAGCGCCTGCGGCGTCCCGGTCGCTGCCGAGCCGCGTCGACACCCGGGCACTTTTGGTCGCCAAACTCGAAGCGTGACATCTGTTCGCTGTGCGATTTGTCGCGCCTTTTTTGTCGGACCGGCCGGGTTCAAACGTCGCCAAAAGCTACTCAATTTCACAATTCCGTAAACATCGATACGGGTCGCCTCCAAAGTGCAGGCCACAACGCCAAAGCATTTAGAAATCGGTTAGATGCGGCGCTCGGCCGGTTAGGAACGAAGTCGCGCTGTCCTTGACCTAGGGGCCCGAATTTCGTTTTAACTCGCGGAATGACCCGACCCAAACCCCGAACCCTCCGAGCGGTCGCGCTCGGTGTCGCAGCAGCCACCGCGGCTGCTTGCGCGCCGGCCGACCAGACTGCGGGGAGTGCCGCGCCCCCCGCGCCTCCGTCCGCGCCCCCATCCGCGTTCGACGGCTCGGCCGCTGCCGACGGCGACCGCATTCGCTCGCTTCCCGCGTTCGACGCGTTCGCTGCGACGCCGGCCCAGGCGAACGTCGAGCGCACCATTTTGCGCAAGCTGGTCGCCGGCAACCATCCCGGCAACCTGTCGTCGGTCGACGTGCGCCGCGGCGCGCCGACGATGCTGTTGACTCCGCGCGTGTCGATTCCCACGGCGCTCACGGGCGCCGACACGGAGTTCGTCGCCGGTCACTTCCTCGAGCGCTACGCCCCGGTCTACGGCCTCGACCGCGGCGCGCTCGGAACCATCGAACCCCACTTGATGATGGACAAAGGCAACGGCGCCAAGCTGGTGCAGTTCCGCCAGAGGGTCGGTGGCGTCGAGGTGTGGCGCGAGCGCATGTCGTTCCTCATGGACGACAACAACTCGCTGGTCGCTATCTCCGGCAACCTGTCCCCGGTTGCCTCCCCGGTACTGGACGCCGGGGTCCTCGAGCGCGAGTTCGCCCTCGGCACCCAGGCTGCATCCGCGGCGGCGCTCAAGGACCTGCTTGCGGTTGACGTGAGCGCGTCGGCCTTCGCGCTCACCAGCCAGCCGGCGAACTTCGGCCCGGCCTTCGACCTCGGCCGCTACGAGACCTTCGCGGCGACCCGACCGTTCACGACCCGCGCAGGAAGCTACAAGCTGGCCTCCGACGTGCGCGTCAAGCGGGTGTTCTACCGCATGGTCGGCGAGCTCATCCCCGCCTACTACGTCGAGGTCGACATCGCCGAGACCGGCTCGAACTCGCCGCACCTGTGGGGTTACGTTGTCGCCGCAAACAACGGCCGGCTGCTGCACCGCGAAAGCCTGACCCAGTCCGAGTCCTACCAGTACACCCTTTGGGCGGAGACCTCCGGGCCGGACCAGTTCCGCCCCGCCGACGGTCCTGTAGCCGACGTGGTGCCGCACCCCGACAGCACGAACAGCGGCTTCGTTCCCGAGTTCGTCGATCCGGTCGTGCTGACGGTTGACGGCCTCAACGACAACGGCAGCGGCGGCTTCGACCCGTGGCTGCCGGCCGGCGCGCTCAACCTGCGCGAGACCGGCAACAACATCACGGCCTACGCCGACCACGACGCCGAGGACGGCTACCAGGAAGGCAACGGCGACATCGACGGCGTGCCGAGCGCTCCGGGCGAGTTCAACTACGTCTACGACACGCTGCTTTCGCCGCTGGCCAACGACACGCAGATCCAGGCCTCGATCGCGAGCCTCTTCTACGTCAACAACTGGCTTCACGACATCTTCTACGACGCCGGCTTCGACGAGCAGGCCGGCAACGGCCAGCGCGATAACTTCGGCCGCGGCGGCATCGAGGGCGACCCGGTTCGAGCGGAGGCCCAGGACACTCGCGGCGTGAACCTCAACAACGCCAACATGTCCACGCCCGCCGACGGCGCGTCGCCGCGCATGCAGATGTTCCTGTGGAACGGCGAGATTCGCCAGCTGGGCGAGACCTTCGTCGATATCACCGCGCCGGTCGGAATCGCTCAGACCATCACCGCGTCGCCGGCCGGCTTCGGCCAGCCCGGTGAGCTACTCACCGCGACCGGCGTGGTTGTCGAAGCGACCGACGGCGTCGACCCGGCAAGCACCGACGGCTGCGAAGCACTCACCAACGGCGACGACATCGACGGCAATATCGCGTTCATCGACCGCGGCAACTGCCCCTTCACCCAGAAGGTGGCCAACGCTCAGGCCGCGGGCGCGATCGGCGTGATCATCGCCAGCACCGAGGGCAACCCCATTCCGCCGACCCTTGGTGGCGCCGACCCGGCCATCACCATTCCGACCGTGGGCATCGAGTTCGAGGAGGGCGCCATTATCCGCGCCGAGCTCGCCAACGACGTGACGGTCGAGATTTCGCGCTCCGGCAGCGAAGAGGGCACCCGCCGCGACGGCACCATCGACAACAGCATCGTCGCCCACGAGTTCGGTCACTACTACCACCGACGTCTCGTCGCTTGCGGCAACAACATGTGCGGCGGCATGAGCGAAGGCTTTGCCGACTTCATCTCGCTGTTTATGTCGCTTCGCGAAGGCGATGACCTCAACGGTACCTACGCGGTGGCGCCCTACGCGACGTTCACCAACAGCCCGACCGACAGCTCGTACTTCGGCGTGCGCCGCTACGCATACTCGAACAACCCCGAGCGCAACAAGCTCAACTTCCGCCACGCCGACAGCAGCCAGACGCTGCCCGACGACGTTCCGTTCCGCCCCAACGGCGCGCCGAACTCGCAGGTGCACGCATCCGGCGAAGTCTGGTGCAGCCACATGTGGGCCGCGTACACGGGCCTGGTCGCCGAGACCCTCGAGGACACCCCGCGCTACACCTTCCAGGAGGCTCGCGACCGCATGGCGCGATACCTCACCCTCGGCATGGCGGGCGCCCCGGCGAACCCGACGTTCACCGAGCAGCGCGACTCCATCCTGGCCGCCGCGCTGGCTAGCGACGAAGAGGACTTCCGCATCATGGCCGCCGCGTTTGCCAGCCGCGGCATGGGCGCCGGCGCCATTTCCCCGCCGCGCTTCTCCGACGACCACATCGGCATCGTCGAGTCCTTCTCGACGGCGGGAGCCCTGGGCTTCGGCGCCGTGTCGTTTAGCGAGGACGCCGACGGCGCCTGCGACTTCGACGGCGTCGTCGATGCCGGCGAGACGGCGGAGCTGACCGTGCAGGTCCTCAACGGCGGCTTCGAGGCTCTCGCGGGCACCAGCGTCACCCTCAGCACCGAGATTGCCGGTGTGACGTTCAGCGACAACGGCGAGGCGACGGTCGAAAGCCTGGACATCTTCGGCAGCGCGTCGGTGACCTTCGAGGTCACCCTGGACGAGACGTTCGACGGCCGCGAGCTTGCGATTGAGGTCGCTCTGGCCAACGAGCTGGCGGTCGAAAAGGCCGTGACCGCACCGCTGTCGTTCCGCGTCAACTTCGACGACGTGCCGTCCACGGTTGACCCTGTGGACGCGTTCTCGACCACCCTCGCTACCGAGGACCTGGTCGGCGGCGCCGCGTCCTGGAACCGCATCACTGAGGGCGAGAACGTGGCGTGGAACGCCGTGGCCGCCGGCATCCCCGGCGACAACGTGCTCGTGACCCCCGACATTGAAGTCGGCGACGAGGACTTCGTTCTGTCCTTCGACTTCCGTCACGACTTCCTCGCGGCGGACGTTGGCGGTGTGCTGCTGTTCACCGACGGCGCGGTCATCGAAGTCAGCGCCGATGGCGGCGACTTCACCGACATCGCCGACCTGGGCATTAACCCCGGCTACGGCGGCGCCATTCTCGGCAACAGCCAGTTCCCGAACAACAACCCGCTGGCTGACCGTCAGGCCCTGGTTGGTCAGAGCGCCAACTTCCCGGCGCTCGAGAGCCTCGACCTCGACTTCGGCGACCAGTTCGCCGGACAGGTCGTCCAGGTGCGCTTCCGCGTCGGCACCGGCGTGTTCGGTGGCAACACCGGCCTGGTCATCGACAACCTCGAGGTGGCCGGCGCGCTCAACGAGCCGTTCGTTGCCGCGGGCGACGAGGACAGCGTGTGCGCCGGTCCGGGCATCCCGGTGGCGAACGCAGGCGACGACCAGACCGTGGTCGAGGCGACCACCGTCACCCTCGACGGTAGCGCCAGCTCGGACCCCGACGGCGATGAGCTCATCTACGAGTGGGTTCAGACCGAGGGTCCGGCCGTCGAGCTCAGCGACGCAACCGTGGCCGCGCCGACCTTCGACGCTCCGGCGGTCGAAGCCGACGTGACCCTCACCTTCGAGCTCGTGGTCACCGACGGCGTCAACACCGGCGCCTCGGACACCGTCACCATCACCGTCCAGAACGACGAGGACGGTGGTGACGGCGGTGACGGCGGCGACGGTGGCGACGGCGGTGACGGCGGCGGCGGTGGCGGTGGCGGCGACCAGCCGCGCCGCGACGACGGCGGTTGCGCTGTGGGTGCGCCCCAGGGCAGCACCCCCACGGCCCTGCTGCTGCTGCTCGGCCTCGCGTTCCTGCGCCGACGTCGGCGCTAGCCCCCGCGGGTAGCAAACAACCGGCGGGCGTCGCTTTCGAGCGGCGCCCGCCTTTTTCGTTTTCGGGGACGGCTGCAGGTGGGTCGGTGTCGGAGGAGCCGCGCTGGCGCGGCCCCGTCCTGCCAGTACACTTGGAGCGTTGCTTGTCTCCGAGGAAGGCCGGCGCTGGACCAAGGCGCTGCTGCTATGCGCAGTCGTCGCGTTCGTCGTCGGATCGCTGTGCGCGGGCTTTCCGATCGGAATCGCAATGCAGGACCTTACCAAGATCGGCGACCCCGGCCTTCCGCAAATGTCCTCGGCAGTCGTGGGCTTTCTCATGGCCCGCTGGGTAGCGCTGCGGTACCAGGTGCCCGAGACCTGGGGTGGGCGCACCGTGCTTGCCGTCGCGACAACGGTTGCGGGAATGTCGACCGCAGCCCTTGTTAGCCACGAACGGCTTGAGATGTACGAGATGTTGTCGCACCTCTCCGGCACATGGCGTTGGCAAGACACACCGGGGGAGATTATCTTGCGGAGCTTCGGCCTGCTCGACTGCGACTGGCGGGCACTTCGTTGCCTCTTTAGCGGGGCTGCCGTCCTGGGCTCGGCATTCTTCACCGCGACCGATAACCGGTTCTAGCTGCCGAGACCGAGACCGAATCCGAGACCGAGACCGAATCCGGGGCCGAGACCGAATCCGGGGCCGAGACCGAATCCGGGGCCGAGACCGAATCCGGGGCCGAGACCGAGACCGAACTCGGTACCGCCCCCCCGGCCGAATTCCCCTGCTAGGTTGCCCTTCATGTCCGCGTCAGCCACCACCGCCGCCGGAGCTTCGCGCGCAGGCTTCGAACTAGTCGACAGCGACGCCGGCTGGCTGGTCGCCCGCTTCGCGGCGCCCCAGCGCGTGTGCAGCTGGGCGGTCGCCAACGGCGGCATCACCACAGCGCCCGCCGTTGCCTGGATGCAGGTCCGCGACGCAGAGCTCGCGCCGCCGGTGGACCCGGTGGCGCTGCTGTACCAACGCCTCGACGAGCGCGACCTGGGCCAAGCCGTCGGACTCATCACGGGCGTCGACGTGTCGACCTATCGGGACCACCGGGCAACCCGCGACACCGTCGTCGCGCGCTGCGTGGCGACGGTCGGCCTCGGCAACGCCCTGCGGGTCGGCGACCCGACCCGGCCAAGCGACACGGCGCCGCGGGTCGGCACCATCAACGCACTGTGCTGGACCAGCACGCCGCTCGACGACGCCGGCCTGCTCGAAGCGGCGTCCATCGCGGCGGCCGCCCGGACCATGGCCGTCGCCGAGGCAGGCATCCGCAGCCCCATCACCGGCGCGCCCGCCACCGGCACGGGCACCGACTGCCTGGTCATCGCCTGCCCCGTGGGCGGAGACTCGCCCACGTACGCCGGCATGCACACCGCCACGGGTAGCGCCATCGGCGCCGCGGTCCAGGCCGCCGTAGCCGCCGGCGTCGACCGCTGGCTCAACGACAACCCCTAGTGACCTGGAACAGGTATTCGTCGGATAACTCTCCGGGCCCCTCCACGCGCTAGCGTCGTTGCTCTTCGGTCGCTTGGGCCCACCAAACTCCCTCCTCGCGCCTCGCCATCACGCGGATGGGCTGCGGACATTTCCCAACAACACCTGTTCCAGGTCACTAGACCGCCGGCGGTGGTGGCATGATGTGGGTGCGCGTCACACGAGGGCTGTCGCGCATTCGCGCGTGAGGCCGAGGCCGAGTGCCGGTACGCTTGGGGTCACGCGTGTCCGGTTCGGACGACAGCCAGCGCGACCCCGCGTCGCCGCCACCCCCGGGGGAAGAGCTCGACGCCGATAGCACCGCGACGACGGCGGTGACGGGCAACCTGCGCGAGCGTCGACGACGGGAGACCGGCGACGCCAGCGCCGCGGTGGAACCCGGCACCCGCATCGGCCGCTACGTGGTGACCGGGCGGCTCGGCGAAGGCGGCATGGGCATGGTGTGCAGCGCCTGGGACCCGGACCTCGACCGCAAGGTCGCGGTCAAGATTCTGCGCGCCCGTGACGATAGCGAACGCGCTCGCTCGCGCCTGCTTCGCGAAGCCCAGGCGCTGGCGAGGCTGTCGCACCCGAACGTGGTCAACGTGCACGACGTCGGCACGACCGACGACCGGGTATTCATCGCCATGGAGCACCTCGATGGCGCGACGCTCAAGGGCTGGTTGCGCGAGCGACCGCGACGCTGGCACGAAATCGTCGGCGTGTTCGCAGCGGTGGGCCGCGGCCTCGCGGCCGCCCACGACGCGGGCATCGTGCACCGCGACATCAAGCCGTCCAACATCCTCATCGAAACCACGGGGCGCGTACGCATTCTCGACTTCGGCGTGGCCCGGTGGGTCGAGACCGATGCGGGCACGCCCCCGTCCCGGCCGGACCACGAAGCCCCGCTGCCCGCGTCGCAGGACGACAACCCGCCGTCCGGCACGACCACCGAGCCGCTCACCCACGCCGGCGCCCTGGTCGGAACGCCCCCGTACATGGCGCCCGAGCAAAAGCGCGGCGAAGCGACCACGGCAACCGACCAGTACTCGTTTTCCGTGTCGCTGTTCGAGTCGCTCGTCGGCCGCCGCCCGCAAAGCGCCGACGATGCCCGCCAGCAGCGCTCGCTGCCTCGATGGCTTACGCGAGTGCTCGCCCGCGGACTGGCGCGCGACCCCGGCGAGCGCTTCGCCTCCATGGCGGCGCTCACCCACGAGCTGCACGCGGGTCTGCGACGCCGACGGCGCCGGCCCTGGCTCGCAGCTGCAGCGGCCGCAGCGGCCGCCGCCAGCGTCGGGGCCGCGGTCATAGCCGGCGGCGTCGCCCCCGCTCCGTGCAGCGACGCCGGGGCCTCGATCGACAGCGTGTGGAACCAGCGCGCCCGCGACGACATCCGCGCGCGCTTTGGCGAGAGCGGCCGCCCCCACGCCGGCCTGGCCTTCGCGAGTGTGAGCGAAGCCCTCGACCGACGCGCGGCCCGCTGGCGCGACACGCGCGTCGAAGCATGCAAGGACACCCTCGTCCGCGGCATTCAGTCCGACCGGCTGATGGACTTGCGAATGCACTGCCTGGACCGAGTGCGCGCCCGCTTCGGCGCTCTGGTGAGCGTGTTTCGCACGGACGCCGACGGCGACGTCGTCGACCGGTCCCTCGAGGCCGTCAACGCGCTCAGCGACGTCGCTCCATGCAACGACGCTCGCCGCCTCGAGCAGGCGACGCCCCTGCCCAACGCCCCCGAGCAGCGCGCCGCCATCGCCGACGTTCGCGAGGCCCTCGATCAGGCGGCCGCCCGAGAAAGCGCCGGCCGCTATCAGGCCGCCCTCGAAACCGTCGCCCCCCTCGCAGGGCCCGCCGACGAAACCGCGTTTGCTCCGGTTGTCGCAGAAACGCGCGCCTTGCTCGGCGATCTGCAGCATACGACCGGTGACCTGGAAGCCGCCGAGTCCTCCTATCACGCGGCCCTCGCGGCCGCCGCGCGCGCGAAGGACGACGCCATGACCGCGCGACTGTGGATTCGCCTGGTCGGCCTCATCGGCCACGAAGGAAGTCGGTACGACGACGCCCTCGCCCTCGAGCAGGTCACCCGCTACGCGATGGCCCGCGCCGAGTCGCCCGCCGAAGACCGGGCTCGGCTGGCCAACAACCTGGGACTCATCTACGCAGGTCGGGGCGACCACGAACGCTCTCAAGCCTTTCACGAGCAGGCCCTCGCACTGCAGCAGGATCACCTGGGGAAGGCACATCCATCGACCGCGGTGTCGCTCACCAACATCGGCAACGCCCTCAATGCGCGCGGCGAACTCGACCGCGCCCGCCAGGCACTTGAACGAGCGGTTGCCATCGACGAAAAGCACGTCGGCGCGTGGCACCCGGAGGTGGCATCGTCGTACGTCAACCTCGCGCGCGTCCTCGCCAACCAGGGCGAGTTCGACGAAGCCGAGAAACTGTACGGCCGCGCCCTGCAAATCTGGACCGAGTCGCTCGGCGCCAATCACCCGCGCATCGCGGCGACCATCATCAACCTGGGCGACCTGCTGCTCAATCGAGGCGACGCCGCGCAAGCGTACGAGCAGTTCACTCGCGGGCGCAGCATCCTCGTGCGCGCTTTGGGTGCCGATCATCCGCACGTCGGCCTGGCCGTCGTGAACCAGGCCGAAGCGCAGCGTGTGCAGCAACGTTGCACTCAGGCCGCGCAACTCTACCGGGAAGCGATCGGGCTATGGCAGAAGAGCCTTGGAGACTCGCATCCGTACATGGGCTTTGCGCTCACCGGTCTCGGCCTGTGCCTCATCGAGCTCGATCAGGCGCGAGACGCGCTCGCAATCCTCGAGCGAGCGGCGACCATTCACGAACAAGACGGCGGCGACGGCCTGCAGCGCGCCCGCACGCGCTTCGCCATCGCCCGCGCCCTGCCCCGAAGCCAGCGCGCGCGGGCAACCGAGCTGGCCCTCGCGGCCCGCGAAGAGCTCGCCACCCTCGGCGATGGCGCAGCCGCCGAAAGAGCGGCGGTCGATTCCTGGCTTGGCAGGCGAATCTCGGTAGGCCGCGAGTAACGTTGTCCCCGCGAGGCTGGCGGGCACGGCGCAACGCGCATTCGACACCACCGTGCGGCGCGCCTGTGGGGCGCGACCACTAGCGTGGCGCGCATGAAAGCTCTTGCGACTCTAGCAGCCCTGTTTGCAGCGGTATTCGCTGCCGCGGCCCCTGCGGCCGCCGACAAAGGAGGACACACCATCGCCATCATCGGCGACGCGCCCTACGGAGACGATCAGATCGAAGACTTTCCGGCGCTCCTCGCCGAGATCGATGCCGACAGCGACATAACCGAGCTAGTACACGTCGGCGACATCAAGGCGGGCAGCACCGAGTGCTCGACGGCGCGTTTTCTAAACGTGTTCGACGAGCTCAATCTTCTGCAGATGCCGGTCATCCTCACCCTCGGCGACAACGAGTGGACCGACTGCCACCGCAGCCGCGCGGGCAAGTACGACCCGCTCGAGCGTCTCGCAGAGCTGCGCGACATTTTCTTTTCGTGGCCGGGGCTGACCCTCGGGGGCAAACAGCGATTCGTTTGGAGCCAGGCGTTCAATCCGCGCTTCGCGGATTTCCCGGAAAACCAGCTGTGGGTTCGCTCGCGGGTCGTTTTCTCGGCGGTGCACGTGGTCGGTAGCGCCAACGGCCTTCGCCCCTGGTTCGTCGACGACGCCGAAGACGACCTCGAAGACGACCCGATTCGCCGCGAAGCCGAGGTCGAAGCCCGCGAAAAGGCCGGCCTCTACTGGCTCGTCAAGACCTTCCTGTGGGCCTGGTGGACCCGCGCCGAGGCCGTGGTTGTCTTCATGCACGCCGACACGTTCATCGGAGGCTCCGAGGGGTTCGTCCCCACGGTGCAGCTGCTGGCCGACCTGGCCGCCGACTTCGGCAAGCCTGTGCTCCTGATCCAGGGCGACTCCCACACGTGGGCCGTGGACAAGCCCCTGGAAAACGGCTCGGAGTTGTACGGAATCACCAGGGCCGTACCGAACCTTACGCGCATCGTCGTCGAAGGAGCGACCACCAAAGAGTGGCTCAAGCTCTCGATTACCCCCGGCTCCCCAGAGGTGTTCTCCTGGCAGCGCATGATGCGATAGCAACCAACACACCCCACGCGCTAGACTGCCTGGCGCGTGGGGACCTCTGCCGATAGCTGGTCGCTGGGGCACAACGAGGCCCCGCAGCTCGCGACGCGCTTCGACATTCGGCGATGCGTGGGGCGCGGCGGCATGGGCGTCGTCTACGAGGCGTTCGACAACGAGCGAGGCGACCTGGTCGCGGTCAAGCTCATGCGCGATTTCGCGCCGACGGCCCTGTTCCGCTTCAAAAACGAGTTCCGCACTCTCGCCGACATTCGCCACGAAAACCTGGTGGCCCTGTACGAGCTGCTGTCCGAGAACAACCACTGGGTTCTGACCATGGAGTACGTCGACGGAGTCCACTTCCTCGACTACGTGTTGCCCGAGGCGGCGTCGGCGCCGGTATCGGTCTCGACAGCCACCGTCGCGCCGCATACGTTCGGCTCACAAACGCTCGAAACCCGCGACGCCATGGCCGCCACGGCCAACGAAATCCGGTTTCGCGTGCCCGTAGCGTCGCTTCAACCCGAGAAGCTCCGCGCTGCCCTCATCGGCGTCAGCCGCGGCCTCGTCGAGCTGCACCGCCACCGAGCCCTGCACCTCGACATCAAGTCGTCGAACGTGCTCATCGATCGCGACGGTCGCGCGGCCCTGTGCGATTTCGGCCTGGCGCGCCGGCTGACCGCGCGCAGCGGCGAACTCGAGCAGCGCATCGCCGGCACCGTCACGCACATGTCGCCAGAGCAGGCCGCAAGCCAGTCGCTTACGGAAGCGAGCGACTGGTACTCGGTCGGCGTCTTGCTGTACCAGGCGCTCACCGGCACGCTGCCGTACGACGGCGAGCAGCGCGACATTCTGCTGCGCAAGCAGTGCCTGCCAGCCGACCCGGTGCTGGCGCGCAACCCCGCCGCGCCCGAAGACCTGGCCCGACTGTGCGATCGACTGCTTGCGTTGGCCCCGGGGGATCGCCCCCACGGCCAGGACGTTTTGCGCGCGCTCGGCGACCGGTACGACGACGCGCCGCCATCGGCGTCGACGCTCAGCCTGTCAGAACCGCCATTCGTGGGACGCGCCGAGGAACGGCGGCGGCTGTTCGACATGCTCGGCGCGATGGCCGAACGCTCGGTCGCCGTCCTCGTCGACGGGCCGTCGGGCGTCGGCAAATCGGCGCTCATGCACCGGGTCGTGTCCGAGCTGGAGAGCGAAGACGACACGCTCGTGTTTCGCGGCCGCTGCTTCGAGGACGAAAGTGTGCCCTTCAAGGCCTTCGACAGCGTCATCGACGACGTGAGCGCGTGGCTCATGCCCCTGGACGCGGAGGTTGTCCGCCACCTGCTGCCGCGCGACGTCGTGTCGCTCTCTCGTCTGTTTCCCGTGCTGCGCCGAGTGCCCGCCATCGCCGCTGCCGGCGCGCCCGGCGGCGAGGTTCGCAACCCGAAGGAAGCGCGGCGGCGCGGCGTGGCCGCCCTCAAGCAACTCCTCGCCCGGCTTGCCGTTCGCTACCGGGTCATCATCGCCATCGACGACCTGCAGTGGGGCGACCGCGACAGCGGATTTCTCCTGCGCGATCTGCTCGACCCGCACGAGTCGGTGCCGGTCGCCATCCTGGCTACCTTTCGCTCCGACGACTGGGGGGACAGCGAAATGGCGAGTGCGCTGCGCGGCTCGACCGGCGAACTGCCCGCGGCGCGGGTGCGCCAAATCTCGCTGTCGGCGCTGTCGTCGGGCGACTCCGTGGAGCTCGCCGCTACCCTGCTCGGCGCGGATACCTCGGATCCGCGGGTGCAATCCATGGCGCGCGAGGCCCAGGGCAACGCGTCCCTGCTCACCGAGCTGGCCATGTACGTCCGCTCGGGCGCGGCGGCCCCCGAGACGCCGGGGCAGTCGAGCCTCGATGCCCTTCTCGACGCGCGCATCAATCGGCTGCCCCGAGCGGCGACCCACATCCTCAACGCCATCGCGGTCGCCGGTCGCCCCATCGAGCGGGCCATCGCGCTGTCGGCCGCCGACGTCGACTACGAAGCCCGCCCCGCCCTGGCGCGCCTGCGCATCGACCGCTTCACCCGCACGCTCAACGCGCGCGGCAAAGAGGCGGTGGCCGTGTACCACAACCGGGTCCGAGGCACGGTGCTCGCCCGGCTGAGCGACAGCGAGATTGCCGGCTGGCACCGCAGCCTGGCCGAGGCCTACGAGGCGTCACCCAACCCCGATCCGGTGTTCTTGCTCGAGCACTGGCGGGGCGCCGGCGACATCACCCGGGCTGCCCGGTACGCCGAGGCGGCTGCCGACCAGGCCGCGACCACCCTGGCGTTTCACCGCGCGGCGCAGCTGTACGAGCTCGCCCTCGAGCTCGGCGACCACGACGACGGCGAGCGCCGTCAGCTTTTGTGGCGACTCGGCGAGGCGCTGGGCAACTCGGGTCGAGGCGCCGAGGGCGCGGAGCGCTACGTCGAAGCGGCCGAGGGCGCTCCGGCCGCCGAGCGCCTGGAGCTCCGCCGCCTGGCCGCCGAGCAGTGGCTCTACACGGGCCACATCGAAGAAGGACTCGACGCGCTCACCGAGGTACTCGAGAGCGTTAACCTCAAGCTCGCCCGCACGCCCCGGCGCGCTCTCGCGTCCCTCATTCTCCGGCGCTCGAAAGCGCGCCTTCGCGGCTTTGGTTACGAAGAGCGCGACACCAGCCAGGTCTCGGCCGAGCAGCTGCGGCAGGTCGACATTCTGTGGTCCGTGGCCACGGGTCTGTCGATGATCGACACCATTCGCGGCGCCGACTTCCAGGCGCGCCACTTGCTGCGCAGCCTCGACCTAGGCGAACCGTTTCGGGTCGCGCGGAGCCTGGCGATGGAGTCGGCGTTCGCGGCATCGGCCGGCGGCAAGGCGCGGGTTCGGTCCGAGTCGTTCGCCACCGAGGCCCTCGAGCTGTCGCAGCGGGTCGGCGACGAAAACGGCATTGCCTTTGCTCGCCTGGTGCAAGGCGTGGGCGCGTACCTCAACGGCGACTGGAGCAACGCCTACGAGCACGCCACCACGGCCGAGCAGTTGTTTCGCGAGCACGGCACCGGCGCCATGTGGGAGCTGACCAACTCGGTCGTATACGCCCTGTCTTCTCTCGCGTACATGGGCGACCTTCCGCGGCTTCGCCGGCGCATGGCCAACCGCGTTCGCGAAGCCGAGCAGCACGGCAATCGCTACATGATCAACTGGCTGCGCTGCGGCGTGAGCAACTTCCTTTGGTTGGCCGAGGACGACCCCGACGGCGGCGCGCGCCAGGTCGATATCGCCGAGTCCCAGTGGACGTACCCGGGCTTTCACGTTCAGCACTACTTCATTCTCTGGTCGCGCTGCCAGCTCGACCTGTACCGGGGCGACGGCGAGTCGGCGTGGAAACGGGTCGAGGAAGCCTGGGCGCCGCTGCGCCGGTCGCTGCTGCTGCGCGTGCAGTACGTCCGGCTACAGGCTCATCACCTGCGAGCGCGCTGCGCTCTCGGGGCGGCGGCCGGCCGCCACGCGCCGGGGCTGTTGCGCCTGGCGCGCCGCGAAGCGCGCCGCATTCTCGCCGAGGGCATGCCGTGGGGCGACGGCCTCGGGCACTCAATCCTCGCCGGCGTCGAAGCCCAGCGCGGCAACGCCGAAGGGGCGCTGGCCTATCTGGAGCAGGCGGCCGCGGACTACGCCGGCGCCAACATGATGCTGTTCGAAGGCGCCTGCCGCCACCAGGCCGAGCGGCTGTCGGGAACCGGCATTCGCGGGCGGCAGGCTCTCGAGCGACTCTCCGTGCTGCAGCCCGACCCGTTTGCCGACGTGTTCGTCCCGGGCCTCGAAGCCCTCCGATAACACAGAGGGAATCGCTGTTCTGGCCGGCCGAGTGGCCGGGCCTCGGCCTGACAACGGTTGACACCGGTGAGCCTGCGCGGCGCGCCGGAGCACTGCGGGAGGGAACCCATGCTGCATCGCTTGTTCTTCGTCCTCCTCCTGAGTACTTCTCTTTCTGTGGCCGCGTGCGGCGACGACGCGCCCGGCGACGGCACGTCCGACGGCACCACGGCGGGCGACGGAGACGGCGACGGCACCACCGGCGGTGACGGCGACGGCACGACCACGACCGGCGACGGAGACGGCGACACCACCGGCGGCGACGGCGACGGCGACACCACCACCGGCGGCGATGGCGATGGCGATGGCGACACCGGCGGTGACGGCGACGGCGACACCACCGGCGGCGACGGTGACGGCGACGGCGATGGCGACGGCGTTCCGCCGCCGGTCGTTGGCCCGCTCGAAGATCCCGGCCCGTTCGACGTGGTGACCGTGGATCCGGTCTCCATCGACGTCGGCCGCGGCCGAACGGTCACGGCGACGATCTGCGCGCCGTCGAGTGACGGCGGCAACTCCGTGGCCAAGGGTCCGTTCGCTCTCGTCATCACCTCGCCGGGCGCTACTTTCGGCCGCGAAGAGTACGCGAGCTACTGCGACCACCTGGCCAGCTGGGGCTTCTTCGTCATTGGTCAAAACCTGGTCGGCAACACGGGATTCCCGCCCGCCAACCACGCGCCCCTCGCCATCGACACATCGGCGGTCATTGACTGGGCACTCACCAGCTCGGGCTACGAAAGCTCCATCGACGGCGGCAAGATCGCCGTGGCCGGCCACTCGCTCGGCGGCAAGGTCTCGTTCTTGACGGCGGCCGGCGACGACCGCATTGGCGCCGTGGTCGGCTGGGATCCGGTGGACGCCAACGGCCCCTTCACCCGTCCCAACAGCCCTGACTACACCTCGGCCACCCCGGAGCTCGTCCCCAACATGGTGGCGAAAGTCGCCGTGATCGGCGAGACCCTGAACCAGGGGGGCTTCATGGCGTGCGCGCCGGCCGACGACAACTTCCAGCAGTACTTCCAGTTCGCCAACAGCCCGGCCATCGAGGTTGAAATCCCGGACACCGATCACCAGGCGTGGAAGGACGGCAACGGCAACTGCGGATTCTGCACCCCGTGCGGCAACACCACCCGCGACACGGTCCGCGCCATCACGCGCAAGCTCAACGTCGCCTGGTTCCGCCGCCACCTGTACGGCGACCTCGACATGGACGCGGAGCTCAAGTTCTCCGACGGCGCCGGCTCCGGTCTGGTCATCGTCAACAGCAAGTAGCGGGTCTCGGGTCCGGTCTCGAAGTCAGACTCGGCTTCGGGGCCGGACCCGGTTTCTTTTTGAGCGCCGGGCTCGGGCTTGTTGAGCTCGCGCTCGGAATCGGCTAACGACGCGTAGCTTGAGCGGGGCTGCGCGATGGGGGCTGTCCGTGCTCAAGCATACGGTCCGCTGTCGGCCGTGCGTAGGACGCAGAGCGTTGTGCCGAGCGTCGAGTCCGGAGCGTGCGGTCCGAACTGCGCGCGGACAGCCCCCATCGTCTCCGCCCCTCGGCTAGGAGCGCGATGCGCGCGCGGCCCGCGGGGAATTAAGGGGGACTGCTGGAGGTGCCGCCCCGTCGGGCGGCAGTTTGTTGTTCGTGATCGCGGCTGCGGACTGCGTCGAGCAGCCTGATGGCAGGCCTTGGGGCCCCGGGCTCACTTGCTTGCGGGGCGGACGCGGATACCGACGCGAGTCACGGGGCAAGTCGATTCGAAACGGCGCATGGAGCCATCGAGAAGCGCTTGCTTCGGGGGCGGGCTCCGGGTGGGTGGTCTACCCGCCTTCGGCACCGTAGATGTTGGCGGCCCGGATTCGCGCGGCCAGCACGTCCCGGGTTACCGGGTGGCGTTCGAGAGCGGGATCCTCGGCCAGAAGTGCGTCGGCTTCGGTTCGCGCGGCAACCAGGAGCTCGACGTGTTCCTGCAGGTCGCCAAAGCGCAGGCGCGGCAGGCCGCTTTGGCGCGCACCGAGGAGCTCCCCCGGGCCGCGAATGCGCAAATCGTGCTCCGCAATGGCAAAGCCGTCACTGCTCTCGGCCATGACGGCCAGGCGCTCGGCCCCGGTGGCGGTTTTGCGCCCGCGGGTAAGCAGCAAGCAAGCCGAGGTTCCGCCGCCGCGCCCGACCCGGCCCCGCAGCTGGTGCAGCTGGGCGAGACCAAAGCGATCCGCGTCTTCAATGACCATCACCGCAGCCTCGGGCACGTCCACGCCCACCTCGATGACGGTGGTTGCGACCAGCACGTCCAGGTCCCCGCGCCGAAACGCGTCCATGGTTTCGTCGCGCTCGTCCAGACGCAAACGCCCGTGCACCAGGCCCACGCGCCGCGGCGCCAGGCGCTCGGTCAGCTCCTCGGCGACACTCGTCGCGTCGGCCCACGGCCGCGGCTCGCCGTCGTCGTCGAGCGATGGCTCGACCAGGGGGCAAACCACGAACGCCCGCTGGCCCTTGTCGACGCACCGAGCGACAGCCTTGTAGGCCCGGTCGCGGCCGGCCTTGCCGCCGAGCACGCGAGTGACCGGCGGCGTCCGTCCCGGCGGCAATTCGTCGATGACCGTCGCGTCGAGGTCGCCGTACGCGGTGAGCGCAAGCGTCCGCGGAATGGGCGTGGCGGTCATGACGAGCAGGTGCGGCATCTGCCCGTCCTCGCCCTTGTCGCGCAGGCGCACCCGCTGGGCGACGCCGAAACGATGCTGCTCGTCGACCACCGCTAGCCCCAGTCGAGCGAACAACACACCGTCAGAGATCAGGGCGTGCGTGCCCACCACGACATCCACGCGCCCGGCCTGCAGCAGACTCAGCAGCGACTGCCGCACGCCCGCCGGTGTCGACGCCGTGAGCAACGCGCACTCCAGCCCCAGGGCCTGACACCACGGGCGCAGGTTGGCCGCGTGTTGTTCGGCGAGAATCTCGGTCGGCGCCATGATCGCCACCTGCAGCCCGGCGTCGGCGGCCTGGCTCGCGGCCGCAAACGCGACGGCGGTCTTGCCGGAGCCCACGTCGCCCTGCAGCAGCCGGTTCATGGGTACCGAGCGGCTCATGTCCGACGAAATATCGGCCACCGCCCTGCGCTGGGCGCCGGTCATTTCGAACGGCAAGGCCCCGTGGACCCGCGCAAGCAAGTCGTCGCGCGACGGACACGGCGGCGCCGAGTCGGCCCGCCGCTCGCGGCGGCGCTCGGCCACCGCAAGGCCGAGAAAGAAGAGCTCGTCGAAAGCGAGCCGGCGCTGCCACGCGCTGGTGCCTTCGTTGAGCGCCGCGACATCGCCCGGCGACGTGTCGGCCGGCGGGTCGTGCAGCGCAGACAACGCGTCGGCCAGCGAGCCGAGTCCCTGCCGCGCCGCGATGGCCTTCGGAACGCCATCGGTCACGAGCTTGCTCGCCATCGAAACGGCGGCCCGACACGCTTTGCGCAGCTTGGCCGGAGGGACCCCGGCGACATCGCCGTACCGGGCAATGATCGGGTTGGCGTCGCCCCCGGTCTCGCTGCCGTCGGGCCGGCGCACGCGCAAAACGTCGGGGTTGGCCATTTCCACGGCGCCGGCCCGCGCCCGCACCAACCCGGACAAAACGACCTCGCTGCCGGCGGGAAACTGCTTGGCCATGCCGCCGTGGGCGTTGAACCAGCGCACCACCAGCTCGGGTGCCTCGTCGGCATCCGGGTCGCGAATGCGCGCGTCGACCCATCGCGCACGCCGGTTGCGATTGAAGCGAACGCGCGCCACCTCGCCGGTGATGGTGAGGCGGTCTTCGGCCGCGACCCGCTCGTCGGTGAGGGCCTGGCTCAGGGACTCGACCCGGCGAACGTCGTCGTAGCGTCTGGGAACGAACCAGATCATGTCTTCGACGGTGAACAGGCCGCGCTCGGCGAGGCGCTCGGCCATGGCGGGCCCGATGCCCGGCAGGTCGGTCACCGGTCGCTCCAGGTCGCTGGCCGGCGGCGGCGCGGCGGGGCGCGGCGCCGGCTTGCGCGAGCGCCTGGCCGGTTTGCTCTCCGCGGCGGCCGCGGACGGGTCCGGACCGCGCCGCGGCGATCGGGTCGTCGTCGAGACGGGCTCGTCGGGTACCGACGTGGGCGCCAACGCCGCCAGCATCGAGCACAGCCGCAAACCGCGGGCGACCTCGATGGTCTGGCGATCCGCGTCCAGCCGCTCAAAGCCCTCGAGCACGCGCCGCCATCGCGCAATCCCCTCCGCCTTGTCGGCCGGCGCCACGTCGACCAGTCGATCGACCGCCGCCCGCAAGGTGCCGCCGAGGTCGCGCACGCGCTCCATGCCGGCAAAACCGTCGGCGGCGGCAAACAGCAGCGGGCGGCGCAGGGCGTCGACCCGACGCGCTAGCTCGGACATCGGATGGCGGGGGCTCTGGCGCTACTGGTGAAGGCTCCGCCTACGGGCGGTAGGTGAAGCGCAGCTCGTAGTCGCAAATGTGGAACACGTCGCCTTCGTCAATGCGCTTGTTGTCGATGCGCATGCCCTTGTAGTCGATGCCGTTGGTCGACCCGAGGTCCTTGATGTAGAAGGTGCCGTTGCGGCGAATCACCGCGGCGTGTTTGCGCGAGATGTTTCCGTCCTTGATGGCCAGGTCGGACGTCTTGCTGCCGCGGCCGATGATGAACTGGTCTTTTTGGATCGGGTACCGCTGGTTGTTGAACATCAAGAACAACGTCGCGGCGCCCGGGGCCGCTTCGAAGGCCGGCGGGCGCGAAGGCGCCGGCGCGGACCGGGCCGACAGAGGCGGCGGCTGGCTGGGCGGCGGCGGCGGCCGGCGAGCCGGGGCGCCACCACCGCCATACGCCTGAGCGCCGTACCCGGTGGGGGGCGCTGGAGCCTGATACGCCGGCTGAGCCGGCAGCGGCTGAGCGTTTCCGGCGCCCGAGGGCGCGGCCGACGACTGATAGTTCTTCGAGCGCGCGTAGTAGCGCATGGCCTCGTTGATCAGGTAGTCGATGGAGCAATCAAAGTCGTTGGCCATCTGCTCGAACGTCTCCCAGAGGACGTCACGGCAGTAAAAGTGGCGCATCGTCTTTTTGCTTTGGTCCATGCTCCTGTCGCTCCGGACGAACGAACCCCCGTCCCGGGGTCGTGATTATCACTTATTTTCGAGACGTTTGGCCACCTCTTGGGCCACGTCACCGACGGTCGGATCCTTTTTGCGCTCGCGGCGCGGCACGTCTTCCTGGTCGCCCCACCAGCCTCGGAGAACCGCTGAGTCTTTGCTCAGCGCGGAAACCGCGCTTGCGTGCGAACCGTTGCTGACCCGCCCGAGGCACTCGATCCCCGTCACCCGCGACACCGGCGATGTGCTTTCCAGCAGGGCCAGACACGAGGTTGCCACCGCCGCCCGGTTGTCGAAACCGACGATCTTCTTCCACAGGTATTTGTCGAGAATCCCGCGCTCGTAGCTGCCCGGGGGGACCGCGTCGACCACTTTCGGCGCCCCGGCCGGCCCGAGGCAGGCGAGCGCCTCGCGGACAGCCACCCACAAAAACGCACGTTGCGAGCCCGGTCGCCGAACGAGCTCGAGCATGGGCTCCTCGCACGCGGGTTGGCCGGCCGCCGCGATCAGGGCGATGGAGTCGTTGATGCTGGCCCCGGGACTGTCGGGATCCTTCGCGATTTCGGCCAGCTGCACGACGTGAGGGGCAAGCGCCGCGGGGTCCGGCCGCGGCGGCTCCACGTCGTGAACGTACGCCCAGTACAGGGCCCCGGTCGCGCGCTTGCGCAGGGTCGGTTCCGGGTGGTCGCGGCCGCCGATGCCCACCAGTACGCCGGCCGCCTCGGGATCGCCCGTGTAGGCCAACCCCTTGAGAAGCTCGTCGCTGGTGAGCGGCACTCGCCCCTGGGCGTCGGGCGACGCGGCGATGTTCTTTCGAATGGCCGCGAGCAGTCCGGCGGCGGCCCGGGGGCCCGCGTGTTTGACGATGGTCAGGCCCTCGACGCGCCCCAGAGCCTGGCGGTTGTCGAACGACTGGCCTACCCATTCGGCCAGGTATTCGTCGATGGAGTTGCGCGCGCCGTCGTCGGCGAACGCGCGAACGAAAAAGAGGGCATCCTTGGCGGCGATGTGAGCCGGCGACGGGCGAAAGCCGTCGGGCACCGCCGCCTGCTCGCGCAAGCGAGGCACGAGCTTGGCCACCACGGGCTTGGCCGGGCCGTCGCCCATCGCTTCGAGCGCATCCTTGACCTGCACCCACTCGTTGATGCCGATCAGCGCTTCCGCCGCGTGAGCGCGAAGATCTGGGTCGAGCTTCGCGTTGCCCAGGGCCGCGCGCAGCTTGCCGGGCCCCTTTTGCGTGGTCTGCCAGGTCGCAATGTCATCGTGGGTGGGGTCCCCGCACGCGGCGATCCACAGAATCGCAACTGCCAAGGCCGCCCGGGTCCCGGTTGTCGCCGCGTGTTCTCTCAAGTGCCCCTCCTCACACGGTTTCTCGCGGGCCCAGTCTAGAGCCCGGCATCGGCCGCAGTCAAACCGCAGCCGGGCTCGCAAACGGCCGCCCCCGCCCTGCCGCGCGAGCGAACCTGCTGATACTGTGAGCGCCGAGCATGTGTTCTGTGCGCACGGGGTCGGCGCTGGCCCTAGGGCTTGCGGCCGCGACGGCCGCGCTGGTTGCCACACCAGCCGCGACGGCATCGCCCCTCATCGATCCCTACCTGGGCGGTGTGGTGTTTACCGGCCCCGCCCACGGCCATCCCACCGCAATCTACTTCAATCCCGCGGCGATGCGCCTGGCGAGCGGCACGCACGTGTTCCTTTCTGGCTCGCTTCGCCTCGACCAGACCCGCATCGAACGGGCGCCCATCGATGCGGCCGGCCTGCCCGGGGGCGACCGGGATCTCGAACCCGTCTCCGCACTCACGGGCACGCCCGGCGGCTATGCGGCGGTGTTCACCGACTTCAACGGCGACCGGGTAACGGCGGGCATTGCCACGTACACGCCGTTCGCCGAGCGCTTCATCGACGGCGAGGATCCGCTGCGCTACCACACGCTGGGCGGCCACGCCTACGAGTGGTTCGTCACCCCGGCCGTGGCGATTCGGGTCAACAGCAAAATCGCCGTGGGGCTGGGCGTCAGCTTTTCGGCCCTGTCGTCCCTGCAGCTGCGCACCGCCCGCGACACCGCCCTCGAAGGCGGCGGCGGTAGCGACGGTCTGCAGAGCGATTGCGACGGCGCCGCGTGCGGCGCCGAGAACCCCCTCGCGACCGAGACTCTGGATGTCGCCGTGCGGGAGATCTTCGGCAACTTTGCGTTCCATCTCGGCGCCACCCTGCGCCCGGCCGATGGCTGGACCATCGGCGTCGGCTACGTGAGCCCGCCGAGCCAGTTTGGAACCCTGCGCGTGAGCAACGACGGCCGCGTCGACGGCCAGGCCGCGCCGCGGGACGGCGGCGACTCGTTCTCCGGCCGGGCGCGCGTCACGTATTCGCTGCCCCAGAGCCTGCAGATCGGCGTGCGCGGCGCCGTGTTCGACCGCTGGGACCTGGTCGTCAACGGCCGCTGGATCACCACCGGCCGGCAAAAGCGCCTCGACATCCGCGTGTTCGGCGATGAAATCTCGACCCGCGGCGTTCCCGAGAACCTCGACCGGTACCGCAACCTCGACGACCTGGTCATTCTCGAAGCGGGCCTCGAAAACCGCGAGCGCGAGCGCCTGCGCTTTGGCGGCCGCATCCGCGTGAGCAACGGAGGCGTGAGCACGGAAGACATCTCCCCCCTGTCGGTCGAAAGCTTCAACGCGGCGGCGGCGGTCGGCGCCGAAGTGCGCGTGACCGAGCAGATCGCCGTCACGGCCGGTTACGCGATCCGCGTGTTTGCCCCGCGCGACGTCAATCCCGGCAACTACGACCCGGCCGCCCGGGTCGCCTGCACCGACAGCGGGTTCGACTTTGATCTCTGCGACGCCTTTCGCGACGGACGGGCCATTCCGACCGCCGCCGGCAACTACTCGCGGCTGCAACACGCATTCACCCTCGCTTTGCGCTACGACACCCTCTGACGACGGCAACACCGACTCGATGAAACGCGTACTGATTTACGGAGCGTCGGGCTTTACCGGCAAACTGGTCGCCCGCGCCCTGCGCGACGATGGCGACTTCGACCTTGTTTTGGCGGGTCGCACGGCCGAGAAACTCGAGGCCCTGGCCGGCGAGATCGGCCGCGGCGACGTCCGGGTGGCGGCCGCGCACGAAATCGACAAGCTCAAGGAGATCTTTGCCGACGTCGACGTGGTGGTGAACTGCTCGGGGCCGTTTTCGCGCCTGGGCGAGCCGGTCGTGCGCGCCTCCATCGCGGCCAACGCGCACTACCTCGACACGACCGGCGAACAGCACTTCATGCGCGACATGTACGAGCGCTACGACTCGGCGGCCCGCAAGGCCGGCGTGTGCGTGGTCAACTCGTTCGCCTTCGAAATCGCCCTGGGCGACTGGCTGGTGGCGCGCGCGGCCGCCGCCCTCGACATCACCCACGAAGCCCCCGCCGATGAGGTGGCCGTCGGCTACGCCATGGATCACTTCAAGCCAACCCGCGGCACCCGATTGTCGGCGATCGAAAGCATCGCGGGCCCCGGCGTGGTGTGGCGCCGGGACCGCTGGGAATCGACCCCGCCGGCGGTCGAGCGCCGGTCCATCGGTTTTCCACCTCCGGTCGGCAGCCGAACCTCGCTGTCGTTTCCGTCCGGCGAAGTCATCACCGTTCCGCGTCACGTTCCTGCGCGCTACGTGCAGACGTTCGTGAGCTTCGGCGACCGCGGGCTGTCCGGCCTGCTGCCCAAACTGACCGGCCTTCTCGGCTCGTCGGCGGGCAGCGCCCTGGCCAGACTTGCCCGTTCGGGAATCGCAAAAGCCGTGCAAAAGCGAATAGCTGCGGGGCCCGAAGGCCCCACCGACGGCCAGCGGGCGGCCGACGACTTCGGCGTCGCGGCGGAGGTCGTGCGCGGCTTCGACAAGAGCTTTGCCGCAATCCTCGGCACCGATGTCTACGGCGTAACCGCTGAAGTGGTCGCCTACGGAGTGCGGCAGCTCGTGAGCCATGCCCCGCGAGCGACCGGCGTGTGCGCGCCGAGTCAGGCGTTCGACCCCATCGCCGCCCTCGACGAGATGATAAAACGATGCGGCCTGCAGCTGCAGGCGTCGCAGTGAATGCCCTGGACGTTCGAAAACGAGCACCCCTTCGGCAGCGCGCTCACGGTCCGCAAGCACCGGCTGCACAACGGCCTCGGCGTTCTGCTGGTCGAGGATGACGCGGCGCCGATCTTCACGCTGCAGACCTGGTACCGCGTTGGCTCCCGATGCGAACGGCCGGGCCGCACCGGCATGGCGCACCTGTTCGAACACCTGATGTTCAACCGCACGCAAAAACGCGAGGTCGGTCAGTTCGACCGCGAGATCGAAGCGTGCGGCGGCGACAGCAACGCCGCGACCTGGGTCGACTGGACGTACTATCGCGACAGCCTGCCATCCGACCGGCTCGACCTTGCCCTGGACCTGGAGTCGGACCGCATGGCCAACCTCGTACTCGAAGACGAGCAACTCGAGGCCGAACGCGACGTGGTCATCAACGAACGCATCCAGCGGGTCGACGACGACATCGACGGCTTTCTCGACGAGCAGCTCATGAAGCTGGCCTTCGAAAAACACCCGTACCACTGGCCGACCATCGGCTGGATGCGCGACATCCGCGCCATCGACCGCACCAGCGTCCTCGACTTTTACCGGACGTACTACGCACCGAACAACGCGACGCTGGTGCTGGTAGGCGACATCGAGGAAGGCGCGGCTCTCGACGCCATCGAGCGAGCCTACGGCGAGCTTTCCGCGGCCGACATTCCCGACGAGACCGCCGCCACCGAACCGGCCCAGACCGGCGAGCGGCGCGCGGTGTTTTCCAAGCCGGTCACCGGCGACCGGCTCAGCATTGGCTTCAAAGCACCGCCGCAGTCGCACCCGGATTGGCTGGTACTCGAGGTAGTGAGCGACCTGCTTACCGGGGGACCGTCCGCGCGCCTGTATCGCAGACTGGTGGTCGAACAAGAGGCGGCGGTTTCGATCTACAGCGGCGTGCTGCCGTTCCGAGACCCGTCTTTGTTCTACATCTCGGCCGCCATGAACCGCGACCATCTCGCCGCCGACGGCGAAGCCACCGTCAACGCCGAGCTCGATCGATTGCGGTCCGACCTCGTCGCCGACGACGAGCTCGCCAAGGCGAAAAACTCGGTCGAGACCGACTTTTGGAACCCGCTCACCACCGTCGACGGCAAGGCCGAGGCCCTCGGCCACTACGAGACCACCCTCGGCGACTACCGCAAACTGTTCGACGTTATCCCCGCCTTGCGTTCGGTGACGACCGAAGACATTCGGCGGTGCGCGCGCGAGTACCTCGTCTCCGAGCAGTCGACCACGATCGTTGCCGAGCGGGCCACCGACGGTGCCGACCGCGATAGCGACGCCGGAGCGGGCGAGAGAGGCGACCCGACTTCGTGACCGGCCCGGCCCAGCCTGACAGCGTGCGCGGCTGCCCCGTGCTCGTCGAGCGCGCGCACGACGCCCCGTTGGTGTGGGCGCAGGTCGCCGTGCGCGGAGGAGCCGCGGCCGACCCGGCTGGGCGCGAAGGACTGACCCGGCACATGGCCGAGCTGGCGCGGCGCGGCGCGGGATCGCGAGACCGCGCCACGATCGATCGCGCGCTCGATCAGCTCGGCGCGTCGATGTCGGTGTCGGCGGGACGCGATTGGTTCGCGGTCAACGTGCTGTGCTTGTCGCGGCACCTCGATGCGGCTCTCGCCATGGCCGCCGACGTGCTGGCCGCGCCAACCATGGCCGAGACCGAGCACGAAAAGCTGGTCCGCGAAGCGCACTTCGCCCTCGACGACCTGCGCGACGACGACAGCTCGCTGTTGGCCCGCTACTTTCAGCGCGAGGTCGCGGCCGGGCACCCCTATGGGCGAACCGGCCTGGGAACGCGCGAATCGCTGTCGTCGCTGACGGTCGACCAGGCGCGCGAGCGCTACCGACGCGCAGTCGTGCCTGCCAACATGGTCATCGGCTTCGCCGGCGACATCGACGAGCAAACCGCAGCCCGGCACGCCAGCGCGCTGCTCGCTCGCCTGCCCGACGGCCAGGCCGCCGAGCCGGCCGAGGTAGGCCGGCCCATCCCGGCCCGCGACAGCCGGCACGTTCTGCTGGTCGACAAGCCCGATCGGGCCCAGGCTCAGATCGCCTTCGGCCACGGAATCCCCCGCTACGGCACCGAGGCCTTTGACGCCTTGAGCGTGGTGGAAACCATCTTCGGCGGCACGTTTACGTCTCGGCTCATGCAGGAAATTCGGGTCAAGCGCGGCTGGTCCTACGGCACCGGCTGCGTTCTCGGACGCGCCGTCGGCCCCACCTGGCTGCGCGTGTACCTGTCGCCGGCGAGTGACGTGGCCCCCGACGCACTGGCGCTCGCCCTGGAACTGTACGAGCGCCTGGTCGCAGACGGCGTTACCGACGACGAGGTCGAGTTCTGCCAGAGTTACCTGCGGGGCAGCTGGGCCTTCGCTCGAGCGACCGCGCGCAGCCGCCTGCGCCAGCGCCTGCACGCGACGCTGTCCGGCATCGGTGAGGAGTTCGTCGTGCGCTGGCCGGAGCGCATGCGCGCGGTGACCCGGCAGGCCGCGAACGACGCGGCGCGGACTCACCTGCATCCCGACAGGCTCGTGGTGGCGATTGTCGCGACGGCCGACGACCTGCAGCCGCGGCTTCGGGAGCGGCTCGGGGATGCGCTGGGCCGCGTTGCGGTTGAGTCGTACGAATCGTATTAGCGGGGGCCTTTGCGGTGGCCTGGGCTTGCGGGCGAAGGGCGAAGGGCGAAGGGCGAAGGACGCGGTGGGAGACCGGGGCTACGCGATGGGGGCTGTCCGTGCTCAGGCATACGGTCCGCTGTCGACCGGAGGTAGCGCGTGAAACGTCGTGCCGAGCGTCGAGTCCGGACCGTGCGGTCCGAACTCGTGCGTGATCCGTCGAGCTTGAGCCGGTGTCGCTTGATCTGCGTCCCCGTGGACGGTCCGCTTCGCGGACCTCTTCGTTGCTCGTCGGTCGCTGGGCCCACCCAGCTCCGCTCCTCGCGCCTCGCCACGTGACCGCATCTCAGCGCGACACCGACTCAATCTCTCGGATCCCGACACGAGCGCGGACAGCCCCCATCGTCTTCGCCCCTCGGCGAGCGTCGGTGTGCGCGGCCGGGGTGGGGATTGGGGTTACTGGAGGTGCCGGCCCGTAGGCCGGCAGATCCTTGTTAGTGGGTGGAGGCTGTCGGGGGCATCTAGCAGCCTGAGGGGCATCTAGCAGCCTGAGGGGCATCTAGCAGCCTGAGGGCATCTAGGAGCCTGAGGGGCGTCTAGCAGCCTGGGGGGCATCGAGAAGCTGCCGGCGGATAGCTGCCTGGCGAGCTGCTAGCACGCGTGACGGCTCGTGGGCCGGGGCGTTCGACGATGCGGGCGGGTGTTAGGCGCTGAGGGGACGGGCTGCTAGGGGGGTGGGGTCGGTGTGGGGCGTGGCTTCTAGGTCGTCGATGTGGCGGCTGTAGAACTTGAGGAAGCGGGCGGCGACTGCGACGACGTCCCGGGATTCGAGCAGGATGGAGAACACCAGGTTGCTGCTCGGCTCGGCGACCTTTGCGGCTTTGACTGCTTCGACCTCGCGTTCGATGAGGTCGTCGATGGTGGCTAGCAGGGCGTTCTTGTTGTCGAGTTCTGCGTCGATGTCGGACAGGGCGCGATCGGCCAGGCGCTCTTGCACCGATTGCAGGTATGTAGTGACCGCGGCGATCAGGGTTTGCAGTGAGTGCGCCTGGGCTTCGGATGGGGGGCGATGGACGTTGCGGACGTGCTCGCGGCATACCTGCACCACCAGTGAGCTCGACTGCAGGAGGTCCTGCAGGTGGGCGTAGATGCGCAGGTACATCTTGCTGCCTTCGGCCTCCTTTTCGTCGACGCGCTGAATGTAGCGAACAAAGTTGCCGCCCAGCACCTCGATCTCCCGGGCCAGGGCCTCGACGGAGCGTTGCGCGTCGTTGAGCGCTCGTCGGTCCTCGGCGTTGAGTGCGGCGATCGCGCGTCGATAGCCGAGGGCCACTTCGTCGAGCGACCGCGACACCAGGGACGTCGTCTCGTCGAGCACGCGAGACACTGGCATCGCCTCGGCCCGGAACACGGCGCCGCGCGCGGATAGCTCCTTTTCGCGGGCCCGGTGCAGGTGGGTGCTTCGCCACAGGGCGAACACGGCCAGGGCCAGCAGCGCGACGACCGCGACAACTCCGCCGTGATAGATGAGCGCGGCGAACAGAGCCGACACCGACAGCGCGATCGCGGCCGTCAGGAACCAGCCGCCGATCACGTTGAGCACGCCGGCAACGCGAAACACCGCGCTGTCGCGGTCCCACGCCCGATCCGCCAGCGACGTGCCCATGGCGACCATGAACGACACGTAAGTCGTCGACAGCGGCAGCTTGAGCGATGTCGCCAGCGAGATGAGCCCGCTGGCGATGGTCAGGTTGACCGCCGCGCGGATGAGATCGAAGGCCGGGCCGTCGTTGCCGTCGCCGGCGACGTCGTCGGTTCGCGGCTCGAAGCTGTGCTCCATGCGAGCCCGCAGCCGTCGGCCCAGCAGTCGGGCCATCGCGGAGCCAATGTCGCGAGCGGCGCGCACGATGGTCCGGGACAGGCCGTTGGGAGCAAACCGCTCCAGACCGCCGCCCTGTCGGCCGAGGTTGATCTCGGTCTCGGTGACGGACCGGGCTTTCGACGACAGCCACAAGGTCGCCACCATGACGGCACCGGCAAAGAACAGGTACAGCGAGCTGGTCCGAATCGGCTCACGCAACGCCCCCATGGTCAAGTCAGCGGCCGCGGTACCCGACTCGCTCCAGGCGCTGTACGACTCGAGGCCGGCCATGGGAACGCCGACGAAGTTGACCAGGTCGTTGCTCGCGAACGCCATGGCCAGCGCAAACGTGCCAAACAAGACGACAAAGCGCAGAATATTGACCCGCAGCGCCAGCAACGCCTGCATGGCGACGATCGAAACCAGCGCCACGACACCGAGCACCGAAAACGTGTGGTCGCCGACCCAGGCGACCAGATCCGGCGGCACGAACGAGGCCCCCTTGAGGCCCTTGACGAACAGAAAATACGCCAGCGACGTCACCGCGACGCCGGCCCACACGCCGCCAAACCACTTGAGCCGGCGCTCGAAGTGAAACGTGAACACCAGCCGCGAGACGTACTGGGCGGCCGCGCCCACGGCAAAGGCGATGACCACCGACAAAAAGATGCCGGCGATGATGATCAGCGCCCGGCTCGAGTTGATGTAGTCGCCAACGTCGGAGAGATCGCCGCCCTGGTAGTGCAAAGCCAGCAGCGCGACGGCAATCGACGCGCCCAAAAGTTCGAACACAATCGACACAGTCGTCGAGGTGGGCATGGCCAGGGTGTTGAACAGGTCGAGCAAGATGATGTCGGTCAACATCACCGCCGCGAACACCACCATCACGTTGGCGAACGTGAACAACTCCGGGTTGAAGATGCCCTTGCGCGCGATCTCCATCATCCCGCTCGAAAACAGCGCACCGGCAAAAATGCCGGCGCTCGCCACCAGCATCACCGTCCGACGCGTCGCCACCTTGCTGCCCAACGCCGAGTTCAGGAAGTTGACCGCGTCGTTGCTAACCCCGACGACCAGGTCCGAAATCGCCAGGACAAACAAGACGATGACGAAAAACAGAAACGGCTCGCTCACGACAAGCCCGAGAATCCGCCGTTTCGCCCGCGGCGAACGTGACGCGCCGGCAACGGGACCGTGAACGGACCGGCCACCTCAACTCGTCGCGCAAACCCTGCGCGAAACCAAACCGTTGCCCGCGCGCCGCGCCACGCTTCCACAAAAAACCCCGGCGGCCCGAAGGCCACCGGGTGCGGTCACTTGGAAAGCGCCCTAGCCGCGCTGCCGGCGTCGCCGGCCGACCAGGACCAGTACGCCCAGGCCGACGATCAGGCCGCCCAGGGGCGCGTCGTCGTCGGTGGTGCGACAACCGCAGCCGCCGCCGCCGTTTTCGTCCTCGCAGGTAGCCGAGCAGCCGTCGCCGTCGGTCTGGTTGCCGTCGTCGCAGCTTTCGCCGTCTTCGACCACCCCATCACCGCACACCGGCCCCTCGAAGTTGGCGAGAACGCACACGTCATCAACGGCCCAGCCCGCGAACTGCAAACCGGCGTCCGACGTAAGTCCGAACTCCACCGTTACCTCGTCCCCACCCGCGAGGATCGAGGACAGTTCGATGTCGGCAAACCGCCACTCGGCGTCGCGGAAGTGCAGGTTGTTGTCGCCGTTGTTGTCGCCGGGTAGGCCGCGGCTCGGGTTTTCGAACACCGTCGTGCCGTTGGCGCGAATGGTCGCGCTGTCGAACGCCGAGTCCTCCACGTTGAGGAAGCGGCGGTACTGCAAGCGAACGTTTTCGCGCCCGGCGAGACCGCCGACCGTGAACGACGCGCTGGCCGCCAGGTCCGGCGTGTAGTTGCCGGCCAGGTTGGTGGCAACCACGTTCGCCCCGGTGTAGCCGCCGTTGCCCGGCGTGCCGGTGGGCTGGCCGTACTCGAAGCCGTTGAGCGTCCAGCCCGGGTCCGCGCTCATGTCGAAGCATGCGATTTCCTCGAGGAAACCGACGTAAGCCACGTACTTCGGGTCTGCCGGGTTGGTCGGGTAGACCGACTCGGTGCCGCCGGTTAGCTCGACCTTGACCTGGAACTCGATCACCGAGCCCGGCGCGACGTCCGGCAGGTCCGCCGTGTAGCCACCGTCAGTCGCCGTCATCTCGATCACCTCGGTCGCCGTGTCGCCGCGCAGATTCCACTCGATGGTGGCCCCGGTAGCTTCGCTCACGATGCACTCGGCGTCGGACGGTGGGTTGGTTACGCCGACGAACACGTTGCGCCCCTCGACAAGAGGGGTGGCCACGCTCGGGGAACTGCCGACGCCGCCGTTGTCCGGAGCCAGTCCGTGGTCGCCAAAAGCAAGGTCGATAAGGCACCCGTTCGGCGAGCCGTTTTGCGGATTGCCGTCGTCGTCGTCTGCCGTGATGAGGTTGATGTACATCTCGGTCATGTCGTTGGACCGCCGAAGGGCCTCGTACCAGAGCTGATCGAGAATGGCCGGGCCTTCCGCTTCGCCGTAGCGTGAAACAAACAGCTTGCGAAGGTCCCACATGGTGCCTCCGAGAATCTCCCCCGTGCAGTGCGGGCCCGCCGACTGCGGGCACACGTCATCCGGGTAGACCTTGTCAACCGGCGGATCGAGCTCACGCAGACCTGCACTCGGGTTGTTGATGAAGAACCCCTCGCCCAGGTTGGGCCGACCGGCGATGGTGACGGCGAGATAGTCGCCGTGCGCTTCGCTAATCGGCCCGTCGAAAACGACGCCGGGGAGCCGGGACACGTCGTGCAGGCCGTGGCCGAACTCGTGCATCACGACGTCGGCCAGCACTCCGGTGTTGTCGCACTGACCTCCGCGTTGAAAGAAGTTGATGGAGCTGCCGTTGTAGAAGGCGTTGCACGTGTCGTTGATGTTCACGTTGGCCGTGAATTTGGTGTCGAGCCACGTGAGCCCCGGGTTGAGCCGACGCGAAAACTCTTTGACGAAGTTGGTGTACGCGAACGTGGTGTACACGGCGAGCGTGTTGGTGTTGGACTGGGTCACGTCGGCGACCAGAGGGTCGCCGCCGGTCGCGGTCGCCGAGATGATTGCCTGGCCGGCTTCGTTGTTCATGCGCACGAGCGGCCCATCGGTTTCCAGGGTGACCGAGCCGTTGGCGTTGACGTTGCCAGCGGAGTCGGTGGTGCCCGCACTCGTGTTGGTCTGACTGGCAACCACGTTTTGCAGCTCGCCGCCGTTTGGTCGCCGCCGCTCGAGACGCCACGCCGCGGTTGCAAACAGAGTCGTCTGCCGAGACGCCACCACTTCGTTGGTGTTGGCGTCGAGATACACGTCCCAGTGCATGGTCGGGTACTCGTGGCTCACGTTGACCCGATAGACCGTCCGGTACTCGATGTCGGCCGGCTGGAACATGGTTGCGCCGGTCACGATCGGCAGGACAAACGGCCCCTGGGCCTCGCTAGCGCCGCGCTGCGGATCGTCGAACCGCGACACCATGAAGGCCGCCGCTTGCCCGACCGCGTTGGCCGGGACCAGGCGACTCACCGGCAAGTCGGCCGCCACGAACGGAAAGACGCTCGATGAGATCTGCGCCATGCGGTCGGCCTTGAAGTAGAAGCCGATTCCCGGCTCGCCCACCAGTGGCATACCGTTGTGGGTTTGCTCGAAACCAACCCACCGGGCCCGGCCCTTTTCGATGAGCTCGTTGCCCCCCAGCGCGAAATCATCCACCGAGGCGCCGGGCGCAAGCAGCTCGATATGCCGCTCGAGATAATCGCGAGCGAACGCCTCGGCGACTGCGCCGTCGGCCACGGCGTTGGGTACGTCAACGCCCCGGCCAAAGAGCACGGCCGGAGTGCCGCGTGTGACGTTCCACAGGGCGCGCCAGCTGCCAACGTCGCTTTGGAACGCGCGAAAATCGCCAGCCAGGGCACGCGGCACCGCCGCCTCGGATTGAAAGCTCATCTCCAACAAGGGCGTGCCATCGGCGAGCTGCGCCGTCGGATGAGCCGTGAGGTGGTCGCCGTCCGGCGCGCGAACGGCTAGCGCGCTACTGGCGACCGCCGCAGTCGCAAGAACCACAGCTGCGCCAAGCCAGCGACGGATTCGATTGGTGGGTTTCATCAGGATCAGGCTCTCTTTGTCGGGCTCCGAGGAGCAGAAAGGCGAAAGAACGTCTCGCGTCGCAGGCTTTGTGCGAGAAACGTTCCAGCCACAGCCCCCAGTGGTTTCAGGGCCCTATGCCCGACCCGGGGGCGTCAGCCCACGCCGCTGATAACCGAGCACCGCGCTACCAACCGGTCCGACCGACCGGTGAACCCAACAATTGCGACCACTACCAGCGCCCCCTTCCGCTGACGGAGACCCTAGCCCCCGCTGCGAACCCGGCGCCGCAAGGCCCTTTACGCACCGACCAGCGCGGGGCCGCGATCACCTTCCTTGAGGCTTGGATGCAACCACCCGCCGCCTCTCTCTCTCCGCGGCAAGTAGCTTTTTCCCTGCCTCAGTGCGCGCCTCGGGAACTTGGCCAACCCAATACGCCGCCATTTGAACCCGGTCGCGGTAACCCGCTTTTGTCCACTGCTCCAGCATTCGGAGCGTGCGTCGCAGGCCAGCCACACTAGCGTAAAACTCTACCCAGCATCGCATTGTTGACGGGTTCGCGCCGGCCACGGTCGCCTCAACGAGCTCTCGCGCCTCATTCGGCTGGAAGTGCGCCCGCTTCGCAACGTCCAAGGCCTTTCGCGGGTTTCCGATCTCCTGGACCACCCACGCACGCCTGGCCTCGGGATCCTGTTCGCGCAGCCACTTGCCAAGCTCCTCCTTCGACGTGCCTACGCCACTCGCGGGACGTGGGCTTTCCGTCTTGCCTTCACTCATGCATCACCACCGATTGGTTCGTTGAAACAAAGGCGATTGGGGCTCTGAGCTCATCGCTCTGGTTTTCCGGTCCGTCTACGGGAACGAGGCGCCTTCGTTGCGGCCGTTGTTGGTCACTCGGTCGTAGTCGCTTTCGATGGCGAGCCACTTGTCGAAGACGGCCTTGCTGGCCCGCTTGACCTCCGCCGCGAGGGCGTCGCAGTCGGCGTGCGCCGGCAGGGCTTCCAGCGTGCGCTTGAGCTCGGAGGCGGCCTGCAGGCCAATGCATTCGTGGCCGCGCTCGTGCGCGTCGAGGGCGGTGAGGTACGTGTCCCACTTTCGCTGCAGCGCCGGGTCGGCGGCTTCTCGATCGCTCCACGCGGGAAACGCGTATTCCAGGCCGACGCGCACGGCGACCGGTCCGGTGGTGCAGGTGCCGTCCTCGGCGACCTGCGGCTCGTATCGCTTGCGGATTCGCCAGGCCGCGTACGCGTCGACGCGGCGCCCGGTGCTGGTGATCGGCCCCATCCGCGTGAGCTCGGTGCGGAGCTGCTGCTGGCCCTCGGCCGACACCGAGTACGTGCGCACGTCGCGGGAGACGTCGAGCCCCGGGGGCCCCGACGAGGGGTGCGGCTGCCGCGGGCCGGTCGCGCCCTCGACGCCCCGGCACACGTCGGCGGCGCCGCCCGGGCTCGACGCGAGCGGTCGCTGCGCGGTTGCGCTGCCCCCCAGCACCGGACCGCAGGCGGCCACGGCAAGGGCCAGGACCGCAAGCGGGACGAGGGGGATGGGACGGCGCATGACGCGGACTCTAGCAGGCCGTCGGAAAAACGGCTGCGGACTCGCATCTGCTGCGTCGTCGCTGCGCTTGCCGCTCCTCATGTATCCGAATACACGGCGGTGCGGTTCTCGCTCCTCGTTGCATCTGCGGCTCCTCGTCGCGTTTTCCGATGGCCTGCGGAGCACCGGCGCCGAGCCAAACGCCGTCGAGTTCGGCGGCCGCGCCCGCCAGCGGCCCCGGCAAAAAGCCGCGCGACTACCGCGACCTAACCGCAAGCGGCCGCAACGGAACGGCGCGTCGCCGCGGGGTCGTCGGTAATGAGGCTGTCGACTCCCGCGCGCACCAGCCGCGCGGTGAGCGCCGCGTCGTCCACGGTCCAAACGTTCACGGCAAACCCGTGGCGGTGCCAGGCGCGAACCCGGGCCGATGTAGCGAGCCCGAAGTGCGGATGCACGGCCTGGGCGCGCAGCAAGTGGGCGGGCACGTTGCGCCGAAGCGGCAGGCCTTGCTCCCCGTGAAACAAGTACCCGATGGGCAGCCGCGACAGGCGCCGCACCTGGGCCAGCACCAGCGGGTGAAACGACGACACCAGCACTCGGTCCGCGGCGCCGCTGCGCTCGATGACGCGCGTGGTGTGCTCGGCGAGCCGGCGGGGCACCGGGCCGGCGCCCGCCTTGATCTCGACGTTGACGAGCAGGCCCGACAACGCTTCGAGGGCCTCGGCCAAGGTCAAAATGCGATGGCCGTCGATGAGCGGCACCCGGCGCAGCTCGCGCAGCGACAGTCGGTCGACGCGGTCGCGTCGGCCGGACAGCCGCTCGAGGGTGTCGTCGTGAAACACGACGACGTCGCCGCCGCTGGTGAGCCGAACGTCGAGCTCAACGCCGTCGGCGCCGGCATCGATCGCGGCGCGAAACGCGGCCTCGGTGTTCTCGACCGCGACCGCGCTGGCTCCGCGGTGCGCAATGATGAGCGGCGGTCCCGAGCGCGGCCCCCACGCCGCCGCAGCTGGCTCGCCGGCGAGGTTAGAGGACAGCATCGTGGAGCAAGGTAACGAGCGCATCGACGTGGTCGGGTTCGCACACCAGCGATACGCGCAAAGGCGAGGTGTAGAGATCGAGCGGCGCGTGACCGGCCGCGCCGGCGGCTTCGACGATCGACGCCACGCGGTGAGGATCGGAGCCGATGCCGTCGCCGACCACCGAGACCGAACCGACGTCGCGCTCGACTGCGAGGTCGAGAGCTTGCAGCGCCTCGCGCGCCCGGGGCCAGTCGGGAACGTTGTCGAGCATGAGCACCGCGTCGGCCCGGTCGTCGCCGCCGCGGACGTGCTGCGCCGGAACGTTCGCGGCCGCCAGAGCGCCCGTGAGCCGGACCAGCGCCGGCCCGCGCTCGGAGCGGCCCACGCCGAGCCAGACGAGTCCTTTTTGCCCGGTGATTCCAGCGGCGCCGCCGCCCGGAGTCGTCGGGCCGCCGACCCGGGTGCCGCCGGCACCAACCGCAGGCGACGCGGTTGCCCGGGCGTACAGAGCAATGCCGGACGCGCGCGCGAACTCGACCGCCGCCGGGTGCAGAACCTTGGCTCCGTGACTGGCCAGCTCTTCCATGGCGTCGTGTGAGATGGCGTCTTGCAGGCGCGCCGCCCCAACCACCCGCGGGTCAGCGGTGTAGACGCCGTCCACGTCGGAGCAGATCTCGCAGTACTCCGCGCCCAGCGCCGCCGCCAGCGCAACGGCGGTTGTGTCGCTTCCTCCCCGGCCGAGGGTCGTGATTTCACGCTTGTAGCTCACGCCCTGAAACCCGGCGACGATCACGATGGCCCCGCGCTCGAGCTCGTCCTGGACCCGGACCGGGCGCACCTCGATGATGCGAGCGCCGGAGTGCCGGTCGTTGGTCATGATGCCGCACTGAGACCCGGTAAACGAGATGGCCTCGGCGCCAAGCTCCTGAATTGCCATGGACAACAGGGCCATGGAGATGCGCTCGCCGCACGAAAGCAGCATATCCATCTCGCGCCGGGGCGGCGCTTCGCTGATGTCCCGAGCCAGCCCGAGGAGCTGGTCGGTCGTCTTGCCCATGGCGGACACCACCACACACACCTGGTGGCCGGCGTCGCGCGTGTCGACCACCCGCCGGGCAACCTTGCGGATTCGGTCGGCGTCGGCGACCGAGGAGCCCCCGTATTTCTGGACGACGATGGACACGGTCACGGCTTACACCAGGACACAACGTCGGAACAAGCGACATCATTGCGGCTCAACAGGCCAAATTTCGGGTTCTTGCCGCAACAGCTCGCTATAGTGAACGTCATGCGCCAGTCGCTCGTGCTCGCGCTCGCCGCGGCGCTGCTGGTGGCGTGCGGACCTCCTCGCGCGCCCCGCCCCGTTCGGTCGGCGACCGCGCCGGACAAAGCGCCGCCCAAACCGGTCGACGCCCCCTACGATCTGGCGTCCGACGACGACCTCGACGCGCTGGCCGAGAAGTACTCCCTGCTCGCCAGTGACGACGAGACCCGAACGGCCGAGCGCAAGCGCCTCGCCGACGCCTTCGCCGAGCGCATCCAGCGCGGACTTCAGGCCGGAGACCGGACGCAGGCCGTGTCGGCACTCGAGTCGCTGCTCGCTCTGTGGCGGCCCGCTGAACTTGCCCGCCCGGGGGTGCTCGCCGACCACGTGGACGTGCTCGCTCGCGTGCGCGATCGCTTTGCGCGCCGCGGCGACGAAAACACCGCCGCCCTCGCCTTGATGGCGGTCGCTATTGCCGACCCGACCCGGCGCGAGGCCGCGCTCGGCGAGGTCGACATCATCCTGCAGTTCGTGGAAGAGCTCGCGGCTGTCGAAAGCGACCGGTCCGTGCCCGGCGACGCGGCCCTCGGGGTGCTCGAGCACGTGGTGGACCACCTGCCCGCTCCGCTGGCCGTCGACGCCCTGGTCGCTCGCTACCTCGCGCGCCACGCCGACGGCCACGACGTCATCAACACCTCGTGGCGCGTCAGCCGCGCCCTCGCCCGCGGCGGCCGCCTGGCCGAAGCGCCGAAGGCGCTCGCGGACGTGTCCTCGGTTGGCGACGACCATCTGCTGCGCCAGCTGCTCAGCGATGCGCTCAACGTCGACGCGCGGCCCCTTCACTGGCTGGAGCTTTCGCGCTACTTCGATTCTCACGGCGGCGACCGGGCCGACCTCGACGCCGCGTATCTCACGCTCGCCGAGGGGGCGCATCGCTTTCCCGACGAGGGCGACCTGCAGCTTCAAGCGGGCCGACTGGCCCTGGCACGGGGCAACGTGAGCGCCGCCATCCAGTGGACCGAGCGCGCGTCGCAGCTATCGCCGGACGACAAGACCGTGGCCAATCGCCTGGCGCGTCTGTACGAGCAGCGCATGGCCACCCTGGTGGCGACCGACCGGCCCAACGCGGCCCGCGAGCGCCTCGAGGAAATCGAGCGCTTCTTTGCCCACGCCGCCGCCGCGTTTCCCGGGGAGCGCCTCGAGCGCGATCTCGCCGACGCCTATGCGTCGATGGGGCGCGGGCTGGTAGGCCTGGGACGACTGACGGAAGCCCGGCGGTTCCTGGAAAAATCGCTCGCCGAACGCCCGAGCATCGACGCCCTCGAAACCGTCGGCACCATCGCGCTCAAGCGCGGCCGATACGATCGGGCCGCCGACTACTTCGACCGCGCCCTCGCCCTGCCGTTCGAAGATCAAACGGTGCGATTCGCCCGCGGCCGGATTCGCCGGCTGCTCGGCGAGGCGCTGGCTGGCGCCGGCGATACCGAAGAGGCGCGCCAGGCCTGGGGCACCGCCATCGAAGAGTGGGAGCAGCTGCGCGCCATGGAGCTCACGGGCCGCGGGCGGGCGGAGCTTCTGGTCGAGGCCGGCAAGCTCTTGTGGGCGCTGGACTCTCGCGACGACGCCATCGAACTGTTCGAAAGCGCGATCGACCAGCCCTCGGACTCCGAATCCATCTACGCCGACGTGGTCGCCTTTCTCACCGTGCGCGGCCAATACGAGGCGGCCGCCGACGCGTATCACCGCGCCCTCGGCGCCAGCTCAGTCGGCGACTACTTCAAGGTGTACATGTCGCTTTGGCTGGTTGCCGAGGGACGTCGCGCCGGGCGCGAAGACGATCCGATCGCCATCGACTACCTGGCATCGCGACGCGGCCCCCTGTGGCACGACCAGCTGGCCCGACTCGCGGTCGGGGACGCCGACATCGCCGAGCTGACCGAGCGCGCCCGGACCCGCGGCGAGCGCGCGGAACTGACGTTCTACGACGCGGTGCTCAACGTGGCGCCCGAAGACCCAAAGGCCGCGATCGACCAACTCGGCAAAGTAGTCGAAACCAACATGGTCCTGTTTTTCGAGTACGACATGGCGCGCTACATCCTGGACAACCGACTGCTCGAGCAGCCGGCCCGCGCCCGGCGCTAACCCGGGGCAAACGACAGAAACCGACGTCGCGCGGCGGGTATTCCCGCCCGCGGCAACGCGCCGCACGCGGCTGCGAACGGCTACCGCGCGCCGCCGGGCGCGCTACAGTTGCCGGCATGGCCAACGCCGACTCAATTGCCACCGACGCCGCAACGGACGCGGCGTGGCCGCTGCTGCTCGGTTGCTGGGCCCTGGCGACCGGCGCGTCGTTGGGCAGCCTGTTCTTTAGCGAGGTCATGGAACTCGCGCCCTGTTCGCTTTGCTGGTACCAGCGCATCTTCATGTTCCCGCTGGCCGTGGTGCTGTTCGTCGGCGCCATGGGCTCGGACGTCCGCTGCGTGCGCTACGCCCTGCCCCTGGCGGTCATCGGCTGGGCCGTAGCCGCGTACCACGTGCTGGTTCACGCGGGCATCATTCCCGAGAGCGCCGCCCCGTGTCGCGCCGGGGTTTCGTGCGCCGACATCCAGTTCGAGCTCTTCGGCTTTGCTTCCATTCCGGTCCTGTCGCTGGCGGCCTTTAGCGCGCTGGTCGCCGGGCTTTGGATTCTCAAGAAAAGGTACCCCGCGTGAATAAGCAGAAGACTGTTCTCCTCGTCGCCGTTGCGCTGGTTGCGGTGTTCGCGATTGGCGCCCTGGCGTTCCGATCCGCATCGGACCAAAAGGTCGCCGAGACTCTCGAAGACAACCCGAGCATCGTCGTTCGCCCGACGGCAAAGACCATCGGCCCCGACGATGCGCGCGTGCACATTGTCGAGTTCATGGACCCCGGCTGCGAAACCTGCGCGGTGTTCTACCCGCTGGTAAAGCAAATCATCGACGAGAACCCGGGCAAGGTGAAGCTGTCCATCCGCTACCTGCCGCTGCACCAGGGAGCCGACACGATGGTCAAGGTGCTCGAAGCCGCCGACAAGCAGGGTCGTTACTGGGAAACTCTTCGACTGCTGTTCGGAACCCAGGCCCAGTGGGCCAGCCACCACCAGCCGCAGCCGGACAAGATCTGGCCGCTGCTGCCGACGGTCGGGCTCGACGTGGACAAGCTGCGCCAGGACATGAACGCCCCGGAGGTCACGCAGGTTCTTCAGCGCGACATGGCCGACGCCGAGCTGCTCGGCCTGCGCAAAACGCCGTCGTTCTTCGTCAACGAGCAACCGCTGCAGCAGTTCGGCCTGGAGCAACTGCGCCAGCTCGTAGCCATGAACGTCGCCCGAGAGTACCCGTAGCGCCCGGACGTCGTCGGGCGGCGGTCACCCGAGCGCCCAGGTCAGCTCGTAGTTCGCGATGGGCCGCTCGAACGCAACCCCGAGCGCTGCGAAGCGTTCGCCCGCGGCCTTCATTTCCGACATCGACGCCATTTGCTCGGCGTGCGCCAGACTCGACCAAACGCTGAGATTCACGATCGTCGAGGTCCGCCGGTCAACGCCGGCGTAGTAGTGAAGGCACCCGGGGAGCCTTCGGATCGCTGGAATCAAACCATATCCGGCGCTGACCAGCTCGGCCTTGACCCGGTCGAAGAGGTCTGGTGCGTAGCGCCCGCGAGACACGCGCACCACGGGCTCGAGTGCGTCGTCGGGTCCGGCCCGGCGAACGCGAGGTTCCGCGCCCGAACACCCGCCGATGGCCAACAAAGCCCCGAGCGCGCCAGCCCGGGCCAGCAACTCCCGCCGGTCAGTAGGCATGGTCCGTGTCCCACAGCACGACGTTGATGGTCGCTTCCTCGATGACGAACCGATCTCGTTCGCGCATGACCACCTCGTTGTAGCCGCACAAGGACACTCGCCCCCCCATGAGGATGAAGTGTCGAAAACGGAAGCGCAGCCCGTGGTCGTAGAACGCAAGCACCTCCACGTTGGCCGCGACGTTCAGGCGTTGCTTTTTGAGCGGGTCCACAAACCCCGCGTAGAAGTCGCGCGGCTCTTGCAGGCCCGTGAAGCTCAGCGTCTCGCCGCCCGGCGCAGCGAATACCAGCCGTACGTCGTCGGCAAAGATGCCGCTTTCGCGCATCCATTGCAGCTGCTCGTCCCCGCTACTGGCGGCCACGATGATGTTGTTCCACCGCGCGACCAAATTCTGTGCGTTGAGGTAGAGCCGCATGTGCGCTGCGGTGTCGAGGTCGGGCCAGGGGCGGCCGCTCGCGTCGCGGTGACCTGGCGGCCCATCGGGCAGCGGGCGAATCAGTGAGTCCATGGTTTCTCGCCTTTCGTTGGGGGTGGTGACCGGACGCCCGGTCTGCACCACGAACGTGGGGCCATCGCCGCCCGCCTGCCAGGCTCAATGGGCGATACGTGGTATGGGCGGCCGCGATATCACTGTGATTCCCCGGCGATGTCGGCCACCAGTGCCCGCAGCCACGCGTGGGCGGGGTCCTGTTGCAAACGTTCGTGCCAGGCCGCGATCAGGGCGAACCCAGGCACCGCGACGGGCGGTGCCACGGCGGCGAGTCGTGAATCTCCAGCGACGAGACGACTGGGCAACATCGCGATCAGGTCACTGGCTGCAAGCACGGCGGGCACGACGGCGAAGCCGTCGGTCGACATCACCACCGACCGCGAACGACCGACGGCCGCCAAAGCGATGTCCGTCGCAGCGCGAAACTCGCCGCGCTCGGGCGAAACGACCACGTGACGGGCCGCCGCGAACGCCTCCAGGGACATGGGCCCGCCAGCAAGACCATGACCGGCGCGCATGGCGCATACGTAGGTCTCGGCCCACAGGGTTCGCGCCCGCAAGGTACCCGACGCCGCTTCCGGTATCGTGAGCCAGAGATCGAGGCGACCGTTCGCAAGCTCTTCGTGAGCCCTGCGCCGGTTGGTCGGTCGTGTCGCCAGCCTGGATCCCGGCGCTTCGCGCGCCAGGCGCTCCGCCAGACGCGGCAGCAATGCAAGCTGCGCGTAGTCGCTCGCCGATATCGTGAAGACCCGCTCCGTCCGCGCCGGGTCGAACGGTTCCGCGTCGAGAACGCGACCAATGCTCGCGAGTGCCTCTTTGACCGGCCCCACAAGGGCAAGGCCTCGAGGTGTCGGCAGCAAGCCGCGCTGCTGGCGAACGAACAGCGGATCGCCAAAAATATCTCTCAGCCGACGCAGCGCTCCGCTTACGGTCGATTGCGTGAGGTCGAGCCGCTCGGCCGTCCGGGTGACGTTTTGCTCTTCGAGCAGAACATCGAGAACGCGCAAAAGATTCACGTCCAGGCCCCGCAGATCGCTCACGCACACACCGTGGCGCATCGCGCGCCGGCGCGCAAACCCGCCTCAAAGCTCTCCCCGCTTGCTGCCCAAACATCGCGGGAGAACGTCGGCGGCTTGGCAGGCGTTGACTGCAGCCGTGGCGGCACCTGCGAGGCCGAAAGTCGGCTTCTCGATCGAAATACGACCGTCCGACGCCGAATCCCCGCGGGCAACAGGCGGATCCGGCAAATGGGCTCCTACAGCCGTCTCGGCCGGTCGTTTCGCCGCGGTGCGTGCGGTCGAGCACGGCGAGCGCCGGCGGCAACCTGCGGTGGCGAGCCGGTGATAGGCTCGACCGCACATGCTGCGACCGCTGGCCAAGCGCGGCGCCAGTGCCGCGCGACTGCTGCTCTGGGCCGCCGCCCTCGTTGCCGCGACATCCGGGTGCCGGGGCGAGCGACGGGAATCGCTGTCGGACCAGGCCCGGGCCGAGGTCGAGCAGTGGCGCTTTCCCCACGGCAAGCACAGCGACCTCACGTGCACCGAGTGTCACGAAGCGCGCGCGGTCGAGCGCGGTGAACCGGCCCGGCCGGGCGCCGCCGACCACGAGCCGTGCGACCGGGAGCAGTGCCACCGCAGCGAGTTCGTGGCGCGCCCCGGGCCGTTTTGCACCCACTGCCATACCGAGGTGGACCCCACCGGCTCGCGGCCGAGCACCCTGGCCCCCTACCCGCCCGAGCTCGGTCGCCGACTGCTGGCCGCCGAGTTCGATCACCAGCTGCACCTCAACGCCGATCGCATGGAAAGCAAGGTCGGCTTTCACGTCGAGTGCCTCGACTGTCACGAGCTGCGCCCCGACGGCACCTACCGCTCCCCCGGCCACGCCGCGTGCCGCCGGTGCCACGCGACGGAGGCGGCCCCCGAGGGCGCACCTCCCCTGGGCCAGTGCGATGCCTGCCACCGCACCCGGCCGCGGCCGCCTCGACGGGGGCGAAAGCTCATCGTCGGCGACCTGCGCTTTTTGCACGGCAACCACACAACGACCCGCGACACGCGCCCCATCGAATGCGTGCAGTGCCACAGCGACGCAACGACCGCCGCGGTTACCGGCACGCTGCGGCCGCCGCCGACGTCCGTGTGCACCGAGTGCCACGACGACCCGGCGCGAACTCCCGTGAGCCTGCGCATGCGGGTGTGCGAAAACTGCCATCTCGGTCGCGCTGAGTCGTTTGGTTCGCTGGCCCCGCGCTCGCACCTGCCTCCCCTCGACACGCCAGCCAACCACACCCTCGCGTTTCGCACCGACCACGCCACCGAAGCCCGACTGGCGGCGCGCCAGTGCGCCCGCTGCCACACCGAAATGTCCGGCTCGCCGCGCGCCGCGTGCGACGAGTGCCACCAGGTCATGCGGCCACGCAGTCACAACATCAGCTGGACCGAGTTCGATCACGGTCCGCAGGCGGCGGTTGATGCCCAGCCGTGCGCGACGTGCCACGCCGGCGGCTTCTGCGTCGCCTGTCACTCGCGACCGCCCCGCTCCCACTTTCCCCTGGGCGACTTCGCGCGCGGCGGCCACGCCGCCCTTGCCGACGTCAACCTGCGGTCGTGCTTCGTGTGTCATCCCTCCGGTCGCGACTGCACGACCGCCGGCTGCCACACCGGGGGCCCGTCGCCGTGAGGCTCGTCCTCGCGGTCGGCCTGGCGCTCGCTGTCGCCCCGGCGATCGCTTTCGCCGACGAAGGCGGCGGCGACGTAGACCTCGACGTTCACGACCTGCCCATCGCGACGCCGCGCAGCCTGCTGATGCGCCGGGGCCAGACCGCCGCCCGATCGACGCCCAGGCGACGCGCCACCGGGGCCGCCCGGGGCGATGCCAGCCCGGAGGGCGGCTCGCTGCTCACCGAGTTGCCGCGAGCCGTGGCCGACCTGCTCGACGTGCCCGAAGACGAGCTCGCGGAGCGCGTCAGCTTTCACTTCAACCTCGGGTTCGGCGTGGACGGCGGCGAACCCACCGGCGACCCGCTCGCGTCCGGCGCGCCGCTGGTCGAGGGCGACTCCCTGTCGCGAGGCCAGTTCTACGAACGCCTGCGTCTCTACACCCTCGGCGACGCGGTCCTCGGGACCCGAGGCCTGGTGGTGCCAAGTCTGTCGACGTACTTTGCGGCCCAGTTCCGTCTCAACCAGGAGGGCACGCCGATCACGTCGGCGGTGCCGAGCGTGTACGACGCGGGCGGAGGCAGCGGCGCCGTCATTCCCTACGCCACGTATGCGGAGCTCGACGACGTGTTTCGAACTCCGGCGCTGCGCCCGGTGTTCGTGCGCGCCGGACGCCAGTTTCGCTACGGGGGCGCCATCGCGCACTTCGACGGCATCACCCTCGGCTACGACGGCGCGTCGATCAGCGCCAGCCTGTTCGGCGGCCAGCGGGTGTCACTTTGGGGGCTGCACAAGTCGGGCTCGTCAGCCGAGGTCGACGACCTGCTCGGCGGCGGACAATGGCGCATCGACCTGGAGCGCCTGGTCGGCTCGATACCGCTGGTCGCCTCGGGGTCGGCGCTGTGGTTCGGCGAGATCCTGAACCTCGAAAACCGGCTGTCGGTGCGCGCCACTCCGTGGCTGTTCGTCACCGGCAAGGTCCGGCTTCGCGGCGGGAGCTTTGCCCGCGAGTCGCTGTCCGCCCGGGCCATGCTGGGCGAGAACACCCGCATCACGGCCACCCTCGACAACCGCCACGACGCCGACTGGACCTACGACCTGGCGGTCGCCGACGTGAGCTACGCCGACGACGACCCGCGTCGCCTGCTGTCGCTGGGCGTTCCGCTGCCCCGGGTACGCCTGAGCGTGCGCGGCGCCACCGTGTTGTTCGACAACCTCGACTTGCTCGCGCGTTCCGCCGTCGCGGTGGAGTACGCCGACAACGAACGCCAGCCGGCCAACGCCTTTGCCCGGTCGTATTTCGAGCTCGGCGGCTCGGCCGCCGTGCGATTTCGCCGCAGCCTTCGCATCGGCGGCTCGGCACTGTGGCGCGGCTACGGACGCGACAGCATCTCAATCGCCGATCGCGTGGCAGGGGCCCCGGATCCGCTGCCCACAGACACCGGCGCCCTGGGTGAGCGGAGCTTTTTGCAGGGCGACCTCAACGTCCGCTACGACCTGGGCCAGCGGCAGTTTCGCGTTCTCGCCGATTTCTACGGCCGCATCTACCGCGACCCGTTTCAACCGGGCCCCTTCATCGTCGATCGAAGCGAGCGGCGCGTCGACGCCCGTCTGGGCAGCCGCTTCGCCGTCGAAGCCCAGGTCGGCAAGCGCCTGCGGGTGCGAGGCGAATACGACACCGTGTTCGCCCCGGAGCACCTCGCGCCCGAGATTCGCGGCCCCAAGAGCCTTCGGCTGGTGGCGGAGGGCTCGTTTTGACCCGGACCGCCGGCCTCGGCGCGCTGGTCGCCGCGGCGCTGGTCGCCGCCGTCGCGCTCGCGGGCCCGGGCACCCGCACACGCGCCCCGAGCGCGGTACCCACGGGCTTTCGCCACGCGACCCACGCGGCGGCCCTGGCCAACGCCGGCAGCGACGCCCCCTCGTGCACCGCCTGCCACGCGGCGGGGCCGTCGGGCCTTCTCGAGACGCCGGGGCACGACGACTGCTTCGGTGCCTGCCACGGCGCGGCGCCGCCCCGCGCTCGACGGGGAAAACCGTACGTCGACGCCCAAAGCTCGCCGGCCCGGCGCGCGGTCTGCGCCACCTGCCACAGTCCCGCCGCCCTCGATGCGCTGGCGGCGGGGCGCCCGGCGTCCCTGCGCCCCCCGACAACCACGGGGCCCGACCGGCCATCCGAGTTCGCGCTCGCCCTGTCGCACCGCACCCACAACGCCGGGTCCCCGCAATGCCGCAGCTGTCACGCGCCGCCGGGCGAACGACTGCCCGCTCGCCTGGCCGCACCGCACGCCCGCTGCGCTCGCTGCCACGACGGTTCGCCGCCGCCGGCAATGACCGCTTGCGAGGGCTGCCACACGCCGGCCGCGGCCGAAGCCCCGCCTTCCCCGGCGGGGGGGCCACTGGCGCAGAGCATCGAGTTCTCCCACGCCAGGCACCTCGCCCGGGGCGCCGACTGCGTTCCGTGCCATGCCGCGACCGCCGCGGCCGAGAGTGCGGCGCCGCCCCCGCCCGACAAGTCGAGCTGCGCCGGGTGCCACGACGGCGGCACCGCGTTTTCGACGGCGACCACTCGCTGCCGCGAGTGCCACGTCGCGCCGGCCGATCCGCCCGACCGACCGCCGCTGCCGCGCACGGCCTACTCCCACGCCAGGCACGCTCTTCTCGGCGTTGGCGACCCGTGCAGCCAGTGTCACGAGCTCGACAAGCGCGGTCGCCCGCGGCCCGCGGCCCGCGACCACCAGGCGTGCGCCCAGCCTGCCTGCCACGCATCGGACTTTGCCGCCCTGTCGCCCATCACCTGCGGCTCGTGTCATATCGGCACCGCGCCGTGGCGGCCGCTGCACGCCGAGCCGCCGCCAACGGTCGAGCCCGCCTTCGAGATTTCCTTTTCCCACGCGGACCACATCGGCCGGGGCCGGCCCGCCACCGACCGGAACTGCGACGACTGCCACGGCAGTGACCGCAATTCGCACCAACTCTGCGGCGACGACGCGTGCCACGGGGGCGAGGGCGGCCGCTCTCTCGACGACTGCGGCACATGCCACCGCGACGCCGCGCGCGATGCCCCTACGCGGCCGTGGTCGGTCGCCGCGCGGTTTTCCCACGACGCTCACCGGGTGGACTCGAGCGGCGCCCCGCTGCCCTGCGACCAATGCCACGGCGACGTGGCGGCCGCCGCGCCGACGCCTCCGCCCAAGCGCACGTGCGCGCCCTGCCACGACGGCGTCGGCGCGTTTAAGATGACCGGCCACGGCTGCGCGCGGTGTCACGGTCCGCCGGGCGCGCCAGCCCCCTGACGAGCCCCGGGATTGTGTTACACCCCGTTCCCATGGGAAGCGGGGGTTTGGACCGTAAACACCGAGTGCGGGTCGCGAACGGTCTGGTGGCGCTGGCATTGGTTTTTGCGCCGGGGGTGGCCGACGCGGGCATCGTGAACGTTCAGTCCGTGCTGGCGACCGACGTGGAGGAAGGGCTGTCGGCGTCGTTCACCGGCACCGTGGATTGGCGCACCGGCAACAGCAACGTGTTGCTCGGCAGCCTGGCCACGGTGGCGCGCTATCGCCACGGCGACCACCTCGGTTTCGCCATGCTGCGCGGGGAGCTGGGGCGCAGCAACGGCAACCGCAACATCGCCCGGACCTTTGCCCACCTGCGCTATCGGTACCTGCTCAGCGAACGCTGGCTGGGAGAGACCTTCGCTCAGCACGAGTACGACGAGTTTCGCCGCCTCGAAACCCGCGCGCTCTTCGGCGTCGGCCCGCGCTACGTGTTCTTCGACAACAAGAAGATCCAGCTGTCGGCGGCGATCGCATACATGTTCGAGATCGAAGACCTCAACAACTCGGAGGCGGCGGTCGACGCGGGGGTCACCAACTATCAGCACCGCATCTCGAGCTACCTGCTCGCGACGGTCAAGCTCGCCGACAATCTGGAGTTCCTGGAAACGGTGTACGCCCAGCCGCGCATCGATGATCCCGACGACATTCGCGTACTCAACGAAAATCGCCTGGTGGTAAAGGTGTCCGAGAAGGTCTCGATCAACACATCCTTTGTGCTTTCCTACGACGCCGAACCGCCGGACACCACCGCACGCACCGAGACTGCCTTGCGCAGCTCGATCACGATCGGCTTCTAGTACGTCGTAGCCTTCAGACCCGTTCGGACTCGAGCTCTTCGTGTTCGATCTCGTCGACGGGGACGCGCCCGCCGAGCTTCGTGTAGGCGATGCGCACAAAATCGCTCTCGGTCACGATGCCGACCAGCACGCCGCGGTCGTCGGTGATCGGGACACAGCCGATGGGGTAGCGCAGCAATACGTAGGCGGCCTCGTGGGCGGCCGTCTCGGGTCCCACGGTCTTGATGTCCGTCGGCATGAAGCGCTCGATGGGCTGGTCGAGTTGGTCCTGAGCGCGCAGCATGTCGCGGTGGGTGATGAGGCCGACCAGGACGCCGTCCTTGTCGACGATGGGCAGGTGCCGAATGCGGCCGAGCCGCAGCTCTTCGGCCGCCTCGGCCAGGGTGGCCCGCGGTCCCAGGGTGGTGACCTCCGTCGTCATGATGTCGGCGACTCTCATCGGCCCGAGCCTAGCACCCCGGGGCCCTGCCAAACCGAGCGACCGCGGGTCGCGCACGACTTGCGCGAAGCCCCGAGAGCGCCAAGAATGACGTCGTGCCACGCTGGCAACGGGTCTATGTTATCGGGTGCGCCGCCGCCGTCGGGTACTGCTTGCTGTACACCGCCTGCGACTTCGGCGCGTGGCCGCGCCTCACGTACTTTCAGGTCGAGCGCACCTGGCAGTTCACCGCGGCAACCCGGTCGCCGCTGCCCTCGAACTATCTGGGCACGGTCCTGTGGGGAGTCATCGGCGGCGCTGCCGCGGCCGCCGCGGCGTGGGCTGCCTGTCGGATGCGCAAAACCCCCATCGACCAGCGCTGGGTCAACCTTTGGGGCGGTTGGGCCATGACCGCGTTCGGATTCGGCTGCGCGTACTACTTGTGGAACCTCTGGCCGTAGGGCCGAGAGACCGAGGCCGAGGCCGAATCCGAGACCGAGACCGAATCCGAGGCCGAGACCGAGACCGAGACTGAACCTGAGTCCGAGACCGAACCTGAGTCCGAGACCGAACCTGAGTCCGCATCCGGGTCCGAGTGGCTAGCAGTCGTCGGGAAAGATCTGGGTGAAGTCGCTGGCGATGGTGAAGATCCAGCGGTTTTCGCCCTGATGCCGATTGAACATCAGGGCCGCCACGGCGTTGGTCGGCGCGCCGGCGGCGATGGCTTTGTCCCAAAGTTGTTTCGGCGAGCACTTCGGCATGCCGAGAATGACGTCGGCACAATTGTGATCGCCGGTGGGCGCGACGGTAATGCCGTTGGACGGCAAGACCGACACGACCACCTTGCACTGCATGATGACCCCGCGCGGCAGGTCGCCGCGCACGCTGGCCTTCTTGGACCGGAACATGAAGGTCACCATGGCCTGGCCCAGGGTCAGGTCCGAGCGCCCGTTGGGCTTGACGTTCTGGATATACGCGTAGGTGAGGCGAGCGTCGGGAAAATACTCGCGCGCCATCTTGCGCGCCTTGCGCAGGTAGGCACCGCCGTCGAAGTCGCGCAGGTTGATCGAGTCGAGGGGCAGCTGGCGAAACTGCATCGCCGGCTTGGTGGCGTTGTCGCCGGCCCCCGTCCCGCCTTTGTCGGTCGTCGCGACCTGGTTCTTTCTCGTGTTGTCGGCACCATCGTCGGCAACGACCGCCCGGGGTTTGTTGCCCCGTCGCGGGCGCTTTTCGCGGGGCGGCGGTTTGTTGGGGTTGGGGCCGCCCGCGGGCTCGGCTTGTGCGGCCTTGCCTTTGCCCTTCTCGGCCGTCTTGCCGGCCTCGCTGGGGGGCGCGGGGTCGGACGGCGCCGGCGGGTCTTGCGCCGCAGGGTCGCCGCCGCTCTGGTCGCCGGGCGCGGGCGCGGGCGGCTTGTCCGCGGGCGTTTCGACCGCAGTCGGCGGGGGCGTGACCGCGGCGACCAGCTCCGGCGTCTCGGCGACCTCGTCTGCTGAGCCCCCCAGCGCCAGCGCCGCGACGCCCACGCCGAACAACACCATGGCCACGGCACCGACCGCGTACAGCAACCACGACCCGCGCCGCGGCGCCGTCGACTGGGTGTCGGCGACGCCCGCCTGCAGCCCCGCCGGGCGCTGTTCGCCAACCGGGGTCTTGACCGGTCCGTCCGAGGCTCGCGGCGCGGCGCGGCCGGCCGAGCTCGCGCCGCGGGTGGAAGGCACGCTGATGGACACGTTCTCGACCCCGGGAACCACCGAGACCCAGGCGGCCTGCGGCAGCCCCTCGACCGAGGCGCGCAGGGCCTCGAGCATCTCCCGGGCGCTTGCAAAGCGCCGATCTGGCGCCTTTTCCAGCGCGCGCAGCACGACGCTGTCGAGCGCCGGCGGCACGTCGCTGCGCAACTCGCGCAACGGCCGCGGCGGCTCCTCGAGATGCTTGCGCAACAAATCGAACAACGAGGCCGCGCTAAACGGCACCTGTCCGGTGATGCCCTCGTACATCATCACGCCGACCGCGTAGAGGTCGGTGCGATTGTCCATCGGCTGCGCGCTCGCCTGTTCCGGCGACATGTACTGCGGCGTCCCGAGCAGCGAGCCCGTGCGCGTTGCGCTGGTCCGACCATCCAGCTCCGGCGCCAGCTTGGCAATGCCGAAGTCGAGCAGTCGGGCGTGACCGCCGGGCGTGATGAACACGTTGGCCGGCTTGAGGTCGCGGTGAATGATGCCCTTGGCGTGCGCTGCGTCGAGCGCGTCGAGAATCTCGATGAGCACGTTGGCAAAGCCGCCCAGGGGCAGCGACCCGCGCTGGTGAATGATGTCCGACAGCGGAGCTCCATCGAGATACTCCATCACGATGTACGGCCGCCCGTCGTTCATCGTGGCCAGGTCGAGAACGTTGATGATGTTCTCGTGGCGAATGAGATTGACGGCCCTCGCCTCGGCGAAGAAGCGCTGCACGGTCTGATCGTCGCCGGCCGCCTGGTTGTTGAGAATCTTGATGGCGACCCGGCCGCCGATGTTGGGCTGCACGGCCTTGTAAACCCGGCCCATCCCCCCGGTGCCGATCAGGCTCGCAACCCGCCAGCTGCCGAGCGTGGTGCCCAGCAACAGGTCGTCGCCGCGGGCCGCCAGCTCCGCACCGTCGCGCCCGCAGAAGCCCGGTGCGTCGTAGGTCTCCCCGCACTCGTGGCAGATGTACACCACGCCTCCAGGGTACCAAACCGCCTCGCACAGCGGGTACCATCCGCCCTATGGCGGGACGATCGAGGAGCTGGCAGAGTCTAGTCGAGGGCGCGCTGGACCTGCGCCAGCGGGCCCGGGCGGCGGTAGCCGCGGGCGTGGCCGAGCTGGTCGAGCCATCGCCGCGGGCCGCCGAGCTGCCCCCCGGCAACCGCGCGAACCCGGAAGACCACGCTTCGGCCGCGCCGGCGTCCCCCCCGGAACCGCCCGCCAGCGCCGAGGTGCTGGTGCGCCGGGCCTACGACCAGCTGCGCCGGGCCCAGCCGCTGTCCCCTCCGGCCCGACTCATTGGCCAGCTGCGACTCATCGTGAACCAGCTCGAAAACAGCGGCACCACGGCGCGTCCGGCTCCGAACGGCCAGCCGGACTAGGAAGCCCCGCCCGGCGCGCCCCCGTAGACCTGTTCAGCGGCTACTTGCCGCGAAAGACCAGCGTGGTGGAAATCTGCTGGCCCGCGTACGACGCCGGCAGACGCGCCGCCTGGACCTGCTTTTCGAGCTCGACGTCGAGCTTGTCGTCGAAGCCGAAGATCAAAACGTTGGTCGGCACGCCGCCGCGACCGACGCGAAACGTCACGCTGATCTTGCCGCGAGCCTTGGGCTGGGCGCGAACCACCTGGCCGCGCAGGTCATCGAGCAGCGACTCGACAGGACTTTTGACCACCTGGCGCTGGGCGGTGCGCACCTTGGCGCGCTCGACCTGAGATTCGTTTTTGGCCACGCTTTGCGAGGCGCTCGGCCCGCGCAGGCGCTGGCGCGCCGACGCGAGTCCGCCGCTCACGGAGCGAGCCCGGCGGTGAAGCGGCGCCGATGCGTTGACCTCGGTCGCGCTCGACGGGGCCTTCGCGGTCGGCTCGATCAGTGGCCTGGCTGCCGCGGCGCCCGCCGCTTTCTTCGCCCGCGCCTTCCGGGAGGCCTTCGCGGCGTCGTCGCCAGACGCCTTCTTGGATGCCTTCTTGGGGGCCTTCTTTGCGGCCTTGCTGTCGGCCTTCTTCGCGGCCTTGCTCGCGGCGGGCTTTGCGTCCTGACCGGCGAGCGCCGGCTGTGCGACTCCGGCGGCCAGAACCAGCGACAACAACAATCTTCGAACCGCGGCGGACATGGGATCCACAGTGATCGGGAGCGCACACCCGGTCAATGTAATCCTTCACTCAGGTTCGAACCGGATCTGTCAGCTCGACATACAAACGATCACGCCGTTTCTGGTTTGTAATCAAACCGACGGCGCGGGCGCACACCGTTGCCGGTGTGCGCCGCCGGGTGCAGACCGCGCTACTTGTTGGCCCGCTCGAAGGCCTTCATGAACTCGATGAGCGTTTCAACGCCGGCCGTCGGCATGGCGTTGTAGATGCTGGCGCGCATGCCGCCCACCGAGCGGTGCCCCTTCAAACCGAGCAGTCCCTTGGCCGCGGCTTCCGCAATGAACTGCTTTTCCAGCTCTTCGCTCGGGCCCCGGAACGTCACGTTCATGAGCGAGCGGCTGTCGGGCCGCGCCGTGCCCTGAAAGAACTCGCTCTCGTCGAGGTATGCGTACAGCGGCGACGCCTTGGCCTTGTTGTGCTCGCCCATGGCCGCAAGCCCGCCCTGCTCCTTGATCCAGGCAAAGACCTCGCTCACCACGTAGATGCCAAACGTGTTGGGCGTGTTGAAGGTCGAGTTGCCGGCGATGTGCGTGCGGTACTGCAAAAAGGTCGGCAGCGACTCCGGCGCCTTGTCGGCCAGGTCCTTGCGAACGATGACCACGGCGACACCCGAGGGGCCGAGGTTCTTCTGCGCGCCGGCGTAGATGAGGCCGTACTTCGACACGTCGATCGGCCGCGAAAAGATGTCGCTCGACGCGTCGCACACCAGCGGTGCCCCCGACGGCGGAGCCGGCTCCTCGGCGAACTCGGTGCCGAAGATGGTGTTGTTGCTGGTGAAGTGGCAGTACGCCGCGCTCGGCGAAAATGACAGCGAGCTCGCCGGCGGGATGTACGTGAAGTTCTCGTCTTCACTCGAGCCGGGAACGTTGACCGTGCCGAACTTCTTCGCCTCTTTGATGGCTTTCTTCGACCAGCTGCCGGTGTTGATGTAGTCGGCAGTCTCGTCGGCGCCGAGAAAGTTCATGGGGGCCATGCAGAACTGCAGCGACGCGCCGCCCTGCAGAAACAACACCGCGTAGTCATCGGGCACCGACGCCAGCTCGCGGCACAGCCCCTCGGCGCGCTCGAGCACCGCGGAGAACTCTTTGCCGCGGTGGCTGTGCTCCATCACGCCAATGCCGGAGCCGGCGAGGTCCCAAACGGACTCCTGGGTCGCGCGAAGGACGGGTTCGGGCAAGGTGGCCGGTCCGGCCGAAAAGTTGAACGGTCGATCGCTCATCGTGGCGCAACGATAGCCGATGCCGGCGGCGCTTTCCGGCACGAGTGCGCTTCAGTCGGAACCCACATCGCCATTCACGGCCGTTCACGGCCCCCAGGGAAAGTAAACAATCTCGAAGAACCGCGCTCAATACGAGCTACGCTTGCCTTTGTGGGTGGCGGTATTGGTGGTGGGGTGGCAGCGCCCAGGGCCGGTCGGCGGCTTCGGGTTCTGATTGTGGATGACGATGCGCGGGTGCGGCGGTCGCTGGTGCGGCTGCTGTCCACGCTGGATGCAGAGGTTGACGCGGCGGCCGGCCCGGCGGCGGCCCTGGAGGCCCTGGAGGCGCAGGCGTTCGACGCCGTGGTCAGCGACCAGCTGATGCCGGGCGGCGCCAAAGGCACCGCGTTCCTCGCGCAGGTCCAGCGCGACTACCCGACGGTGCGCCGCGTGCTCACGACCGGGCTGCTCGCGGCCGACGACGAAGACAACGTCGGCGCCGTGGAGCTCACGATCCACAAGCCGTGGACGCGCGAGTCGTTCGAGCACCTGCAGCGCTGGCTCGCCGACCACTGCTAAGCGGCCAGCGGGGGACTGCGCGACCCGGGCCTGCGGCAAGCAGCCGCCGGGCGAACGCCCTACGCCCCTAGCGATCGAACAGGCGAGCGACGCCGTGAATGTTGTCGCCGCCGTAGCCCTCGCGAACCGCGCGGTCGTACACGGCGCCCACCGACTCGGCCGTCGGCACCTCGGCCCCAATCGAGCGAGCCGACTCGGCGACGTAGGCCATGTCTTTGGCGACCAGCTCCACGGGGAACATCGGGTCAAACTTTCGGGCCGCGATGAGTCCGCCAACGCCCCGCGCCGCCGGACTCGTAACCGGCAGAGCGCCGAGCACCTCCATGGCGGCGCCGTCGCCGACGCCGGCGCGCCGCAGCATGCCGAGAAGCTCGCCGAGGGCCGCCACTTGAATGCCGAAGAGCGCGTTGACTGCGAGCTTCATGGCCATTCCGGCGCCGCTGTCGCCGACGTGGTGAACGCTGGCCCCAAGCGCCGACAACGGCCCCCGCACGGCGTCGAGGGTCGCCGACTCGCCGCCGACCAGGTGCACCAGCTTGCCCGCCTCGGCCTGGGGCGTAGAGCCCACCACCGGAGCATCGATGAACGCCGCGCCGCGGTCGCGAGCGACGCCGGCGAGCTCGGCGGTCCAGCCCAGGGTCAGGGTGCTCGACTCGATGGCGACGGCGCCCGGCTTTAGCGCGCCGAGGGCACCCGCCTCGCCGTCGAGCCACACCCAGCGCGAGGCGGCGTCGTCGCGGACGATGCTGATGACGACGTCTGCGTCGGCAACTGCCTGTCGCGGGCTGTCGAAGCGCTGCGCTCCCTTTGCGACCAGCGCGTCAGCGCGGGCGGCAGTTCGATTGTAGACATGCACCGAATAGCCCGCGTCGAGCAGCCGCTCGCCCATGCGGGCCCCCATGGCGCCGAGGCCGAGAAGAGCGATGGTCTGGCTGGTTTCGTTCGAGTTCGTCATGACCGGGTTTTAGTTATTCCATGACCGCCCGTCGATACCGCTCTTTGACTAAGATATATTCCAATTCAGAATGGACCGACTCACTGCCCTGGAGGCGTTCGTGCGCGTCGTGGAACTGGGGAGCTTTTCCGCCGTCGCCAGCGAGCTGCGGGTCAAGCAGTCCACGGTGAGCAAATGGATCGCGGCCCTCGAGCAAGAGCTCGACTGCCAGCTGGTGGCGCGAACCACCCGCAGCCTGCGCGTCACCGACGCCGGAGCCAGCCTGCTCGGCCGCGCCAAAGACATCCTGGCCGCGTACGAGGACGCGACGGCCGAGCTGCAGTCGTCGCAGCCAGAGCCGCGCGGTCGCATCCGGGTTTCGGCCCCCGTCGTCTTCGGCCGACTCTTCGTCCTGCCGCACCTGAGCAAGTTCATGCGTCGCTATCGCGACATCGAGATCGACCTGGTGTTCAACGACCGATACGTCAACCTGGTCGAAGAAGGGTTCGACGTCGGCGTGCGCGTGGGGCTGCCGCGAGACACCAGCTTCGTCGCCCGGACTCTGGGCCGCACGCGCCGCTTTCTGGTGGCCTCGCCGGGCTACCTGCAGCGACGCGGCAGCCCCGCGGCCCCCGCCGATTTGCGCGAGCACGACTGCCTGGTGCACACCGGGTTGACCACCGGAGACACCTGGATCTTCGAGCGCAAAGGCCAATCCCTGCGCGCCCCGGTGCGGGGGCGGTTTGCCGCCAACAACAGCGAGGCCCTGCTGGCCATGGCGCGCGGCGGCCTGGGCATTGCGTTGCTCGCGTCCTGGCTCGTCCAGCCCGACCTGCGCGCCGGTCGCCTGGTGGACGTGCTGTCCGACTACCAGCTGCCCGACGCATCGATCCAGGCGCTCACGCCCCCGGGGCGCCGCACGCACCCGCGCGTGCGCGCGTTCATCGACTTTCTCGCGGCGGCCCTCGGCGACATCGAGTAGGGGGCAACCGAAGTTTGGAAACCCCTGGCGGCAGCCGCCAAACTCGCCCCCCGTGCCGCCCCAGCCCCGTGAAATGACTCTGTGCTGGCCGCGAACGAACGACCGTTGTAGGTTGAAACAATGTTTCGGCTCGCGCTGCTGTGTTGCGCTTCGCTAGCCATCGCCACGCCGGCGCGCGCCCTTGCCAACGGCTGGGCCGAGGCCCGCGCACCGGCCGACGGTCGCGCCGAGGCCATCGGCACCTACACCCGCGGATGCGTACGCGGCGCGGCGGCATTGCCCCTCAAGGGGCCCGGGTTTCAAGTCATCCACCCGAGCCGCAAACGCTACTTCGGTCACCCCGACCTCATCGCCATGGTGCGCGGTCTCGGCAAGCGGCTGGCGCGCGCCAGGCTGCGCCCGCTCACCGTGGCCGACCTGGCGCAACCGCGCGGCGGCCCGGCCCCCAACGGACACGCCAGCCACCAGACGGGCCTGGACGCCGACCTGTGGTTTCGCCCGGCGCCGCGCCGCATGTCTCGGCGCAAGCGCGAGTCGTTCGCCCACCGGGCCATCGTCGACATCCGCCGCAAGCGAACGACACGCTTTTTCACCCGGCGGGTCGTGCGCATGCTTCGGTTCGCCGCGGAAGACACCCGGGTCAACCGCATCTTCGTCAATCCGCTGATCAAGCGCGAGCTGTGCCGCCGCACGCGCGGACAAGAGCGCGACTGGCTGCGCAAGATTCGCCCCTGGTACGGCCACGCCGCCCACTTTCACGTTCGCCTGTCGTGCCCGGCCGGCGACAGGCAGTGCAAGCCGCAACCGGCGCTGCCCGCGGGTGACGGCTGCGACAAGCTCGACTACTGGTTCGACGAGCGCGCCCAGGCCCAGCGGCGCAAGGGCCGCGAACGCTATCGCAAAGCCGTGGCCAGCGAACCGACCTTGCCCGCCGCCTGCGACGCGGTGCTGGCCGACTAGCCGAACACTAGCCCACCGTGGGCTGCTGATTTCGCACTGACACCGGCGCCGTTGCCTTCGCTGCAGCACCAGGCGCGCGAGTGTGATCGAGCTCGCGGGACATGCGTATCGCCCGGTGGTACATGCGCGAACGTTCCGGTGTACCGGGTGTCTCGTTCGGTTCACGCCGCCGCTATGGCAATCGCGTCACGGTGTCGCCCCGCACCAACGGTTTTTCCACGGCGATGAACGCTCAGCGCTAGAGCGAACACACGTTCCGCGCGTTGCACCTCACAGACGCCGCGTTCCCCTCTGTTCGGTGGTCTGTGGCTTGCCGCTTGCAACTCCGTCCCGCGAATCCGTATGTGCAGTACTCGCTTTGTCCTATTCCCTCTGTCAGTCGCTGTTTGCCTGCTCGCGACCGGCGAGGCACTCGCGCAAGAACATCCATCGTGCGATGCGCTGCGCGCCCAGGCTGACTCGCAGTCGGCCTTGCTGTTCTCTCCGAGCGCGACGCTGCAGGTTGTCCGAGTTCCCGGCGGCACCGATCTCTCGGGCAGCGGCGACCTGCTGGGCTCCGACACCCAGGTCCGCGCCGGCCTGGCGTTCTCGCCGGTCGACGTCTATCGCGGCTCACTCGTGCAGCACCGTGCTCGCCAGGCGTGCAGCCGCATTCGCGCCCTCGAAAGCATCGAGCCCGCCCTGCAGCAAGCCGGCGCCTATGGGCGCGCTGGCGCCCTGCGCGCGCAAACTGCCTATCTCGACGCCGCCCGGACCGAGCTCGACGAGCTGCTCCGCGATGCGGAAGCGCGCCTCGAGCGCCGGGTAGCCACGGTTCTCGAAGTCGGCGACATCCGCCGCCGGCGATTGCGCCTGCTGCGTCAGCAAATCGAGGCGCGGCAGGAACTCGCGGCCCTCGAGCAAAACGGCATGGACGAGCTCCTCGACACCTCCATCGACGCCGCCGTCGACGAGTACGGCGACGCTAGCCTGGCCGCCTACGGCGCCGAATCCCGGCTGCGCAAGGCCGACGCCTGGCAAGTGCAGCTGCGCGGCGGCGTGGTGCCGGGGGCGGACGTGGACTGGTACGGCGTGGTCAGCGTCGGCTATCGCTTCGGGGGCCTTTGGCAGGGCGGTGCCGAAGACCGCTACCTGAGCGCGCGGCGAGCCGAACTGACCGGCTCGAACCGCGAGCTGCGGCGGCGCGCCGAAAGCTTTGCCGCCGCCATGGCCGACAGCGCCAGGCTGCTGCGCGAGGAGCTGGCGCTCGTCGACAGCGAACTCGAGCTGATCGCCCAGGAGGTCGAACGCGTTGAGGCGTCGGCCACGGCGCGCTCTCGCCAGCTACTCACAGTCCTCGCCCTCGACCGCATCGAGCTCTCGGCTCGGCGCGCGTTCGTGGTCGCACTCATCGAAGCCCGCGCGGCTGTTCGAACGGAGGCCCAGTAATGTCCGCGCTGTCGCGCTCGATTCCCCGCCAGCGCGCCTTTTGGGGCGCGCGCATGCTCTCGGTGGTGTTGCTCGGCTGCCTGGCCGTCGGCGTCGGCTGGGTCGGGTGGACCGGCTACTGGGTGTTCGCCGATTCCTACGTCGCCCCGTTGAACCTGTCGCCGAACAACGACCGCGTTCTGCAGGTAAAGCTGCGCCTCAATCGCCACACGTCGGAGCTCGCCCGCCTCGAGGCCGAGCTGTCGCGCATCGATGGTGAGATCGCGGCCATCGACCAGGCGATCGAGACCCTGTCGAAGCTGTCTGGCGCGCCCCGCGACTCCATGACCTGGGCCGCCAGCGTCCGCGCCGAGCAGTCCCAGACCATCGACCAGATGGTCGACAACCTGCGCCACCAGCGCAAACTGCTGCGTCGCCTTCACCGGCGCCAGTCGTCGCTGACCGAACAGGCGCGCCGCGACCTGGAGGCGGGCATGATCGAACGAACGGAAATGCAGCGCCAGGAACAGGCTCTCGACAGCCTGGCCCTGTCTCTCGCCGAGAACCAGCGCCAGCTCGACGAAGCGCTCATGCGCCACCGCGACGCGAGCCTCACCAGCCAGGCGTACCGCCAGGGCCTGGGCGAGACCGTGCCCGCCGACACCGACATGCCCGGCGGTCAGCTGCCCGACGTGGCCGCCGGCCAGGAGCACGAAGCCCGCCTGGCCATCGAGCTCATCCGCCTGGAGAGCGAACGGCGCGGGCTGCAGGCCCTGCGCGCGCCCGCCGTGGAGCGACTCGACACCGAGCGGCGGCTGCTCGAGGAGCTCGAGGCCCGGCCGCTGTACCGAGCCATCGAGGCCAGCACCGACATCGCCTTCGTGCCCTACGACGAACTCGACAGCGTCGCGCCCGACTCCCGCGTGGTCGCCTGCGTGTGGGGGCTGTTTTCGTGCCGCGACGTGGGGCGGGTCGCCGAGGTCTTGCCGGGCGAAGTCGTGAGCGAGGATCCGTGGGGCGAGCTCGCTCGCGGTCACTACGCCATTCTCGACCTGGGCGACGCCGAAGCCATTCGCGAAAAGCTACTCCGGGTGCGGTAGGCCGGCATGGAAAGCATACTGTGGTTCTTCCACACGTCCGGCGGCAGCGAACTGCTGGGCGTGCTGTGGCGGCCGATCCTCGTCGGCCTGGTTCTCTACTACTCGGCCTACGCGACCATCTTTGCGCGGCTTTTGTGGAACTACGCCCGCTGGGGTCGATCCGACAAGCCCCTCGACACGCGGCCCCTGCCGCCGGCCCTCGCTGTGCTGCCGACCCTGCTGCGCGCGCCCCGGCACCTCGCCGGGCTGCAGAAGGCCATTCGCAGCATGGTGGAAAACGGCTACCGCGGCGAGCTCGTCGTGTGCGCGTCGATCGACGATGCCAACGAGGCGCCCGATCTGGTTCGCGAGCTCGACCGGTGGATCGCCAACCTGACGACACCGGCAAACGTCACCGTGCTGGTCGCCCGCTGCCCGGTGCGCCGCGGCAAAGCCATGGCCATTCACGCGGCCGTTCAGAAGGTCATGCGACTGGCCGGCCGCGGGCGCCTGCCGACGCCCGCCGTGTTCTTCAACATGGACGCCGACAGCGACCTTGGCGACGACGCGCTCAACCGACTGGCGACCCGCTTGACGACGCCCGGGCGCGTGTTTGGCCAGCGGCCGATGATCGTGGGTGCCAACGTGTGCGTGCCCCGGCGCCACTACTGGACTGGATGGCGGGGCTTTTTCACCGTGCGCGGACAGCTCGCGCTGCAGGTCGCCCGCGAGTACATGACGTCGATCAGCCTGCCGCGAAACAACTTCGGGCTCATTCCCGGCAACGGCGTCTCCGGCGCCCTCTACTGCACGTGGACGCAGCTGATGCTGGACGGCCCGCGCTACGCGGCGCTCGCCACGCAGCTCGGCGTTGGCGACTGGGTTCGCTGGTGGCTCGGCCGCGGCGCGCCGAGCCCCTACGCCGCCGATCTGGAGCCCCGCCCTGAAGCGATGACCGGCCCGGGCGACGACACCTGGGTAGCGCTGCTGGCCATGGCCGCCCGCTGGCGCGACGGGCGCATCGATCTGAGCCTGCCGCCGACGCCGTTTCACGCGCTGGTCGACTCGGTCCGGACGTTCTTCGTGCGGCCCATCGCCTTCGATCCCCACGCCGTCGTTAACACGGCCACTCCGACGACGTTTCGCGGGCTGTTCAAGCAGCGCCGGCGCTGGAACTCGTCGCGAATCTGGGGCCTGCAGCGACTCTTTTGGTCGATGTGCTTTCGCTGGTCGGTCGGCGCCGTCTCATTTCTCAAGGTCGGCCTCGTGGTCGCCACGCACGGGCTGGTGCTCGCGGGCCTGTTGCTTTTGCCCCTGGCTCAGCGCCCGTCCGGCTGGCTGGCGCTGCTGGCGCTGCTGCTCGTTCTGCAGGTGACGATTCGCACCGGCGCCACCACCCTGGCCATGTTGCAGGTCGGCGGCCTTCGCTCGCAGTGGCACAAGCTCCTGGCGGTGCCGCTCAGCGGCCCGTACCACCTGGTGTTCAACGCGGTGACGGGCCTTGTCGGGGTCGCCCAGGACCTGCTGCTGTTCGGAGTCAACACGCACTTTGCGCCGGAGGAAACCCTCAAGCGAACGGGCACGGGACGCGTCGCCCTGCTCTACCGGTGCCGGCGCGCCTTCTTGTTGGCGGTCCACTCGGTTCGATACGGCGGCATTCCCCTGGGCAGCTTCTGGTTTGGGTTTCACGAGACCCCCTGGACGCCCAGCGGCTACGCTGGCTGGACCGACCCGAACGCCGCCGAACCGCCCGTGCGCCCTCCCCAGCGGCCCGCGCAGCGAAAAGCCCCCTCGAGCCGTCGACGACCAACGCGTCCGCGACCGGAACGAACCGCGCCGCGACTGCCCGTGCCCGCGGCCGCCGCCCGACTCGCCTGGTCGCCGCAACCCCCGGCGGCCGCCGCGTCCGGCGAGTTCCGCGCACCGGGTCACTGAGGGAAGGCCGGGCACCGCCTCGCGCCCGACGCGGCGGGCGACCGCCGGCGCGGGCGGATGCGCGTCGATCGACGAACTGTCACAAGTCTGTGCACCCGGGGGGCGCTCGTCGTGTGCCTGGCTCGCGCTCGATCCGCCGGCGACGCTCGACGCTCGACGCTCGCTTGATGGAGCGTTCGACAGCCACCGTGTCCGGCTGTCACTTTCGGGTCGTCGATCGCTGCAGAACTTGTCTGGAATTGTTCAACTCGCCTCGGACTAGCGGCTTTGTGCGGCCCGGGGGCCCCGGCTCGAGGCGCGCGCCGTAGCATCGGCCGGACCATGCACGCCGTTTTCGTCCCTGCGGCCATCGCCATCGCCATCGTCATTGCCGCCAGCGTCAGTCCGGCAAAGGCGGACAGCGGCTCGAGCAGCAGCCATCACAAAGAGCGCCCGAACCTCGTGGGGCTTCGCGTTGGGTACCTCGGCGTGTCCGAGGCCGCGGCAGCCGACGAGCGCGAGTTCCTTTCCTTTGTCTTCGTCGGCGTCTCCTACGAACGAACCCTCATTCACGAGCGTCTCGAGGCCGAAGTGTCCGTGCCAGTTGCCCTGCCGACCGGTGACGAGGGCAACACGACCATGCCCATCGACCTTCACTTCAAGGTCCCGTTTCACCCCATCGAATCGCTTTCGCCCTACGTGGCTGCCGGGCCCTCCCTGGAGCTGGTTTTCGCCGACGCGCAAACAGAGGCTCTCTTTGGCCTCTCGTTCGCCGCCGGCACGTACTGCTGGTTCACGCCGCGCGTGGGCGTCGATGTCGAGGTCGACTACAACCTGGTGTTTCGCGACGGCGAGCAAGACCACGAGATTCTCGTGGCGGTCGGGCCCGTCCTGCGGTTCTGATCCAATTGGCGGCTCGACACCGCGAGCCTCGACCGGCTGCTGGTACCTTCGGCGCTATGGGACTGAAGAAGCGGCCCTCGGCGCCCGTCAACGAACTGCTCGCTGCGCGGGTGCGCGACATCCTGGGCGACCTGGGATGTCGCTTTGGCGAGCGGCGCATGTTCGGCGGCATCGCGTACATGGTCCGGGGCCACATGACCATCGGCATCCTCGGCGACGAGCTGATGGCCCGGGTCGGCCCCGACGACTACGAAGCCGCCCTCGCGCGCCCCCACGCCCGCCTGATGGATTTCACCGGTCGCCCGCTGCGCGGCTACGTGTACGTCGCGGCCGAGGCCTTCGGCACCGACGCCGGCCTGCGCGCCTGGGTCACTCGCTGCGTCGAGTTCACCGCGACGCTGCCGGCGCGGTAGCCGCCCCGGTCGGCGCCAGCGTTGCCGCGGCCTGCCGGTGCTCGGCCAGCCAGCGGTCGGCGTCGACGAGATGGGCACCGAGCGGCCCGTCGGCGTGCTCGGCCAACGTTGCCCGGGCCGCCACGGCGAGGCGCCACGCGCGCGGCTTGTCCTTGCCCGACGCCCAAAGCGCGCGCGCCAGGGCAAAGTCGATGAGAGCGTCGCGGTAGCCGTCGGTGCGCAGCGCCCCGCGCAGCGACCGGGCGCGCTCGAGTACCGGCAGCGCCTGTCCCGGCCGGCCCAGCGACAGCAGGCAAAAGCCCAGCTGGCGCAGCGACAGCACCAGCCCGATGCCGCTTTTTTCGTGCTGCTCGTAAAGCTCGATCGCGCGCTCGAGATGGCCCAGGGCGTCGCGCGGCCGGCCGGCGGCCAGCAGGCCGGCGCCGAGGTAGCGATGCGCTTCGCCCACCTTGAAGTGCTCGGGTCCAAACGCCCGTTTGCGAATCTCCAGGGCGCGCAAGTAGAGCGGCCGCGCGCGGGCCCAGTCGCCGCGCCCCGCGTGAACTTCCGCCAGATGACGCAAGGCGTAGACCAGGTCGGGGTGCTCGGCGCCCTGGATTTTCTCCTGGATGGCCAGCGCGCGGGTGAGCGCGGCCTCCGCCCCGGGGGCATCCCCCACGGCAACCAGAGATGCCCCGAGCAGCGCCAGCGACGACGCCGTGAGCGGATGCTCGGCCCCTTCGAGACGCTCGCGCAGCGCCAGCGAGCGACTCGCAAAGGTCACGGCCTTGTCGAACTGGCGGTGCTGGCGATGCAGCGAGCCAAGAGCGTGGTACGCCGCGGCCACGTGCGGATGCTCTTCGCCGTGGGCATCGCGAAACAGCTCCAGCGACTTGGCAAACATCGACTCGCTGCGCTCGTAGTCGCGGTCGCCAGCGGCGAGCGTCGCCAGGTTGTAGAGCGACACCGCGACTTCGGGATGCCGGTCGCCCAGCACGCGCTGGCGTATCTCGAGCACCCGCTCGTCGAGCTCGCGCGCCTCGTCGAGTCGCGCCTGGCGGTAGTACGTGTTGCTGAGGTCGTTGAGCGCCATCGCGACCTTCGGATGGTTTTCCCCCAGCGCCGATTCGATGATCGCAAGGGCCTGTTCCTGGTACGTCACCGCCGTGTCGTAATTGCCCTTCGACGAGTGCAGGGCTCCAACCGACTCGAGCAAGACGCCGCGCTGGACCGGCTCGTCGCCCGCCCGCGCAACCGCGGCTTCGGCGGCCGGATACATGGCAAGGCCTTCGTCGTACCTGGCCTGCTGGTCCGCGGCGAGCAGCAGCAGAGTCCAGGCGTCGGCAACCAGGCGATCGTCGCGAGCCCGAGAGCCAAGCAGCGCCGCCGCGCGCAGCGCGACCTCGGCCTCTTCGCCTTTGCCAATGCCAAACTGCAGCTGACCGCGCAGATACTCGAATTCAGCCCGCAGCGGTTCATAGCCGGCCTCGTTCACGCGCGCCTCGAGCGTGCCCAAAATCTCCAGCCCCCGCTGGTATCGGCCCGTGGCCTCGAACGCGCGTGCCTCTGATAGCCGGCCACGCAGCGCCTCCACCTGCGCGCGGACCTCCGGGTCGCCGGGCGGCGGCACCGCGGCCATCAGCGCCTGGTCGTCGGCGCAGTCGTCGATCGGCGGCAGCTTGGCCACCGCCGTTAAGGCGTTGTCGACCAGCGCCGCATCGAGCTCGCCGGAGAACACCCCGGCCAAAGCCGACAAAGCGTCCCGCCGCCGGTCGAGGCAGCTTGTGCGCAGGTCGAGCATCGTGTCCGATTGAGTGCCGAGAACATGAGTTGCCTCGCAGCTCTGCTGGCGAGCCGCGATCCAGGCCTCGGCGTACGCATCCATGCCGTCACTCGCCCGGGCAAACAGGTCGACGGCGTAGCCCTTGCCGGTCGCGGCGAACGCGGCCCGGGCCCGAGCGCGAATCGACTCGTCCCAATGCCCGCGCAGCTCCGTGCGCGCGCTTTCGCACAGGCGGGGGGCGTCGGCGCCGCCGCGCATCGACAGCAAAGCAACCATGCCCAGCACCACCGCGCCCGCGGCGACAGCCCAGCGTCGGGCGACCGAGCGGGGGTCTTTGGTGAGCTGAGCGAGCAGCTCGTCCATGCTCTCGTAGCGATCCGCCGCCGACGCCGCCAGACCGCGCAGCGCAACTCTCTTGAGTCGCGCCGGGACCGCCGCGGCGGCTTTGTCGAGCCCGCGAACCTTTCCGGTCACGACGTTGAACCGCAGCTCCGAGAGGTCCTTGCCGGAAAACGGTCGCTTGCCAAAGAGCGCCTCGTACAGGGCTACGCAAAAGCTGAACTGGTCGCTCTTTGCGTCGATGTCAGCGTTGAGAAACTGCTCCGGCGACATATACGCCGGGGTCCCGACCAGAGCCCCCATGCGCGTCAGTCGGCCAAGCGCCGACGCAGCGTCGCGCAGCGACGGAGACGTGCTGAACGCCGGGGCCTCGATACTGCTCCCCGCCGCAGCTCGCTCCTCCACCGGCACTTCGACGTCGGCGCCCTCCTCCGCCAGGGCGATGCCAAAATCGACAACGCGAACGCGACCGTCGTCGCCGATGAGCACGTTGTCGGGCTTGAAGTCGCGGTGCACGATACCGGCCGAGTGCGCGGCCGCGAGCCCGCGCCCGGCCTCGGCAAACACGCGCACGATCGCGTCGTGCGACCGCTTTTCCTGCCGCATCCAGGCGCGCAAGGTTTGCCCCTCGACGAACGCCATGGCGATGAACACGTCGTCGCCGTACGCCCCGACGTCGTGGACCGCGACGACGTTGGGATGCGACAGCTGCGCCAGCGACTTGGCCTCGCGCACCAGGCGAGCGGCCGAGTCCGCCGCCGCCGTGCCCTCGCTGGGCGTCATCGACACAACCTTGACCGCGACCTTGCGGTCGAGCTGTGGGTCGTACGCCTTGTAGACCGATCCCATGCCGCCGGACGCCACCTTCTCGATGACGACGTAGCGACCCACGACGGTGCCCTGGGGAATCACGTCGCCTTCGTCGGGCGCTCGACCGGCGGCTCGCGCCGACTCCGCGGTCTGCGCCGTCGCGTCCAGCGAGGGACCGCCGTCGCGACGCGGCGCCTTGCGCAAGCCGGCCCCCTGCGACAACGCGCGCGTGGCCGACGTGCTCTCGGTCGCCTCGACAGTGTGTCGCTCTTCGGTCGTTCGCTTGCCCACGCGAGCACTCCGGTGTCGTTTCACTCCACGACGCCGTTCCCCGCGGGCATTATAGCGACGTCCGGCGCCTCCTCGGTCATTGCAACAAGCTGCTGAAAATCTCGGCGCTTGCGCCCACATGGCCGTACCGCCCGTACCCGGGCTAACGAGCCGCGCGCGCGAATCAACGAATTCGCCTCGAGCCGCGGCCGCGACCTGGCGAACTCTGCCACAGTCGACGCGTCGAGCCGAGGTTGGCCTGACGGGGGAAAACAGGTCATCGCGGCCTCGCCAAGGCCGCGCAGCGGAGACAACGATGAGCGCGCGACAACGCTATGCAGGCCAGCGACGCGGAGATCGCGGCGCCTATGAACGCTACCTGCGGGGCATGGATGCCTCCATGCGCCAGAAGGTGGCGCTTACCGCTGCCCACCTGCTGGCGGAGGGCACGGTGGCCGACATGGGCATGGGATCCGGAACCGGCAGCGAGGCCCTGGCGGCCCTGTACCCGGCCCTGCGCGTGGTCGGAGTCGATGTCGAGCCGACCATGGTCGAGCTGGCGCGCGAGCGCTACAGCCTGGACAACCTGTCGTTCGAAGTCGGCGACATTGCGCGGCCCGTGTTTCCCTCCGGCAGTCTCGACGGCATTCTCAACTCGTCGGTTCTGCACCACGTCACCTCGTTCAACGGCTACTCCGCCGATCGGGCCGCCGACGCGCTGCGCGAGCAGGTAAAGCAACTCGCCGACCGCGGCATCCTGATCGTGCGCGACTTCGTGGCGCCCGAGCCCGCCACCGTGCTGCTGGATCTCCCCGCCGACGACGGAAGCGACGGAGATGCCGACGGCGACGCGCAAACCGTTTCGACGGCGACGCTGTTCGAGCGATTCGCAAAGACCTACCGGCCGCTGTCCGAACGCCCGGGCTTTTCCTATGAAGTCGTCGACACCTCCGACAGCGAGGACGAACGCCCGCCCCCGGGCTGGCGTCGATACCGCGTCCAGGCCGAGCACGCCGTCGAGTTCGTACTGCGCAAGGACTACCGACGCGACTGGGACAGCGAACTCAAAGAAGCCTATACCTACTTCACTCAAAACCAGTTCGAGCGGCAGTACGCCCGCCTGGGGCTCCGCGTGCTCGCCTCCACGCCCATCTGGAACCCCTGGATCGTGCGCAACCGCTTCGAGAGCAAGTTCGCCTGGCGCGACGACGACAACGCCCCGCTGGAGTTTCCCCCAACCAACTACATCATCGTCGGCGAAAAGGTCCCGGTCGGCGAAGGTGTTTCCTTCGCCGCCGGTGACCACAAGCCACCGCTTGGCTTTCTCGAGCTCGAGCACTACCGGGACCGACGCTCGGGCCAGGTCATGGACCTGGCCAGTCGGGCCAACCGAACCCTGGACATCATTCCCTGGTTCGAACTCGACGGCGACCTGTTCATCCTCGCCCGAGCCAGCTACCCGCGCCCCATCATCCGCGCACACGCCGACGGAACGCAGTCCCTCGACAGTCGGCACTGCGCCGGCTACGTCGTCGAACCGCTGGTGGTCGTGCAGACCGACAAGCCCCTGGGCACCACCGTCGAAGCAACCCTGGCCGCCAACGCGGGCATTGCCAGCGACGCCATCGCCGGGTTTCGGCGGGGCAGCAGCTACTATCCCTCCCCCGGCGGCATTCAGGAAGAAGTGCGCGCGTCCTTTGTGGAGATCGAGCCCACCTTCTCGGCCCGCCCTCTCGAAAACCGGTCCGCCTTCACCACCTCCGGCCGGGTCTTGACCATCGAGGCACAGCAGCTCCTGCGCGCCTCCCAGGTAGGTGGTCTGCCCGATGCGCGGCTCGAGCTCAACGCCTACGACCTGCTGCTCCACAGAAACAGGCCGTGCGGCCCGTGGATCGGCGAAACCATCGAGCTTGCCGACATTGGGACGCTGCCGTCCCGTCAATCCGTGCAACAGGCGCGAGAACGCCCGCCGCGTCGAGCGTTCGAGCGCGCCAGCGCCGACGCCAGCACCGGGTTTCTCGAGGTGCGCTGCCGCGACTTCCTCGAACACGACGCCCGGGGCAATGTCCGAAGCGCCGTGCCGCTGGAGTTTGTGCGGCCTCGGCCCCTTTCGCTCAACACCATCGCGACCGCACTGCTCGCGCAACACGCCGGGCGCGTTTGGATCGGGCTCGACGACGATGACCTGCCTGCGGCCCAGGCCTTCACCGGCAACAGCGAGCTCTTCGTCGCGCCCGCCTGGCGGCTCCCCGGCGAGCTGGCGACCGTGACACCGGCCGTGCAGTGGGTGCGACAGCGCCTGGCGGATGAGTACGGCCTGCAAACCGGACGTCACTGGCACCTGGGCGGCCCGTACCACCCCAGCCTCGGCCTCACCCCCGAAATCGTCCACCCCATCGCCGTCGAGGCGACCGCGGTCGCAAACGGTCAGCGGTCCCTAACCTGGCTCCCCTTGCGCGACGCCGTCGACGCCCGCGACCACTTTCAAGACGGGCACCTGCGCATCGTCCTACTGCGCGCCGCCCACGCCCTCGGCCTGCTTTCGTAGCGCGAAGAGCAAAGCCGGGCCACCGGTTCCGCCGAGTCGCGTATCCGTGCGCGTTGCGCCGGCTGTGCTTGGCTACACGACGACCGGGTTGGACCGGCTCGGCGGCTCGATCGTGAAGTCGAACCACCGATTCGATTCGACGTCGCGAAGTACGTTGACCGATAGCCGGACTCCCTCGAACCGAACCGGCAGGTCCGAGAGTCGCGGGCGTACGTAGTAGACGACGTAGCGGGCTGGAAACATCGCCCTCATCGCTTCGTCGGTCTCGTGTTCGTCATGCACCTGTTCGACGACCAGGTCATTGCGACCAGAGACGTTGAGCCTTCGCGACCAGGCCCAAATGTAGGCGTCCGGACCACCGATACCTGAACCGAAAACCACAACTTCGTGGTCGGGCTTCGTTACGAGGGCGCCGGCGCAACCGATCCCACCGACGGGGAGGAAATAGAACGCGTCGCCCTCCAAAATCTCTTCCCTCCTGTACCGTCCGAGGTCGACGTCCTCTTCGCGGCGCCCGTAGCCTCTTCTTACGAACTCCCTGCGCACTACGAGCTCGAGTTGCTCAGCGAGCCCTCGCGCCGCCCGCGAGTCGAGCGGGTGCAGTCCAAACTCCTCGCACAGGTCCGACGTCATACGCCCGTCTCTCCCTTTCCGCTGAAGGCCGAGCGCTTACACCCGGGCGTCTCGACCGAAGGCACGGCCTAGTGAAGCACGCGCGCGGGCTCTTGTGCATCGGTGTACGTGGGCGGCGCGCCGGCCCCCACGGCGGCTCCGGACGGCTCTGCCCATCCTCCATGGACAGAACTGCGCTGCGCGGTACCATTTATTGGGGGAGAAAAACTCTCGACAACGGCAATTCCCGGGCGACCGGGCGACGCAAAGCCACAGCGGTCTCCGACCGGGCTGGGCTATCGAAAGGGTGGACATGGCATTCAAACGTGCGTCATCGCGGGCAGCGACCGCGGGGCTGGTGTTGCTTGGGGTTAGCGGCCTGGTTGCTTGTACGGGGTCCGAGACCGACGACGATACCGGCGGTACCGTTACCGGCACCCCGGACACCACTACCGACGGCACCGATACCGGCGGCGCCGAAAACAGCGCCCCGGTGGCCGTGGCAGGCGACGACCAGAGCATCGGCCTGGACGAAGTAGCCCTGCTCGACGGCAGCGGCAGCTACGACGACGACGGCGATGACCTGATCTACTCGTGGGCGTTCGCCAGCGTCCCGGAAGGCAGCACCGCGGTCCTGAACGACCCGCTCGGCGCCGGTCCGAGCTTCGTCGCCGACGCCGAAGGTGACTACGTCATCGAGCTGACCGTGTCCGACGAAACGGGCGAAAGCAGCGTGGACTCCGTGTCCGTGTCGGTGGCTTTCGACTTCACGACGCTGGCCGAGCACGCCAAGCGCGTCGTCAACGAAACGCTGAACATCCAGGAGCTGGTGCCCCTGTCCAGCGGTGCCATCGAGTCGAGCGACCCGAACATCGCCCAGGTCGACGAAGAGGGAAACATCCTCTTCGTCGCTCCCGGACTCGTCGAGGTCACCGTGCTCGATGTCGCGGCGGGCGCGCTCCCCGGTGGAAGCGCAGCGGACGACGGTACGGCCACGATCAAGTTCCTGGTGATGGAGCCCGAGATTACCGTCAACAGCTGGGTCGGCGAAAACGACACCCTCAGCAGCTTTGCGACCAGCGCCTTCGGCCTGAACTTCGTGCGCACCACCGACTCCGGCTGCGATTTCCTCAACCCCGAGGCGTGCGCCGATGTCGAGTCCGACATCGTGACCGCCGACGCGATCCAGGACAACGTGACGACGCTCGGTCAGCCGGGGTTCTACGGCTACACGTTCGGCAGAAACGTCGCGACCCAGTCGATCCTGAGCGCCGAGCGGTTCGAAGTCCGCTCCGGCGAAGCCAAGATCGTCTTTAAAGACAAGCTGTTCGTCGTCGGCGGGTGGACCACCGGCGATGTCCAGAATCCCAGGGAATACCGGGCCGACGTCTGGGTGAGCGACAACGGCGGCGAGTGGGTAGAGATGGTCGAGGAGGCCGAGTTCCCGGCAAGGCTGGGCCATCAGCTCGTGGTTCACGACGACAAGCTCTGGCTCATGGGCGGGCTGACCGGCCCGACTGACTACAACGATGTTTGGGTGTCCGAGGACGGGCTCCGGTGGAGCCAGGTCGCCCAGACGTCGTCGTATCCCGAGCGCTCGGCGTTCCAGGCGTTCTCCCTCAACGGTGCTCTGTACATCGCCGGCGGGTTCGACGGAGACGGAACGAAGCTATCCGACCTGTGGCGGTCCGAGGATGGCTCGAGCTGGACGCTGGTCGACGACGAGTTCCCCATCCTCGGAAACGACTCCCCGGTGGTCGTGTTGGGCCAGCCGGGCGCTCAGAAAGCGTATCTGTTGGGCGATGCCGTCCTCAGCAGCGAGGACGGGCTTACCTGGAACGAAGAGCTGGAGTCCAGCCCCTTCACGGGTCTGAGCAATCGGACAGCAACCGTGCTCAACGGCAAGATCTGGCTCTTCTCCTACACCTTCGAATTCCTGAGCCCGACGTACGGGTCCAAGAATCTCTCGCGGGTCTACAGCAGCGACGACGGCGTCACCTGGACCGAGCCCGTCGGCGGCATTTTTCTCGGCAACCTCATCGCTCGAGACTGCGCACCGCTGGCCTACAAGAACAAGCTGTTCATGGTCGGCGGGCGCGCGGAGATTCTCGAATACACCAACGAAGTCTGGTCCAGCCCGGATGGTGAGCTGTGGACCGAACACTCCCTCGGCGGCTTCTACGGTCCGCGCTACTCGCACGCAATGACGAGCTTCAAGGGCAAGCTCTACTCGCTCGGCGGCATCAGCAGCCAGAACTTCGGCATCGAAACGCCCTACTCTTCCGACGTCTGGAGCTCCGCAGACGGACTGAACTGGCAGCAGGTCAACGCCGAGGCTCCCTTTCCGAAGCGGGGCGGCCACAAAGTGGTCAACCTCGGCGATGAACGCATGTGCTTCCTCGGCGGCTACGGGCGAAGAGCCTTTGCGACCGGAAGAAACGGCAACCTCGTCATCGCCGTCCTCTTCGAACTCATCGGCGTGATGCGCGACGGATGGTGTACGACCGACGGCGAAACCTGGTACGAGCTCGTCCCCAGCACCGACGACTACTTCGACGCGCGGCAAGAATTCGCCGCCGTGTACTTCAACGACCGGCTGTGGGTCATCGGCGGCAGCTTCAACTCCACCTACTTCGCCGACGTTTGGCAGACAAACCCGTCGAGCGAGTGGGTCGCCGAACCCGAGCGCGGCACCTACGGCGCCGAGTTGGCCGAGTTCAGCCGGGTGACGCCCTTCGCTCCCTTCGGGTTCCGGACGGGACACGCCGTCGCGGTTCACAATGGAGAGCTCTACCTGAGCGCCGGCAGAAACCACCGCGGCGAATACCTCGATGACCTGTGGAAGACGTCAGATGGTCTCGTGTGGACGTTGGTCAACTCGGACATCGAGACCATGGACAAGCGCATGTACCACAAGATGGTCAGCTTCGCCGACAAGCTCTGGATCATCGCAGGACGCGCAAGCTTTCACGAAACCATCTTCGACGAAGACACCACCATCTACGAAGCCAACGACATCTGGGTGTCGGAGGACGACGGAGAGACCTGGACGGAGGTCGCCGAACACGCGAGCTTCGAGCAGCGTCAGAACTTCCAGGCCGTCGTGCACAACAACAGCCTCTTCATCGCCGGCGGCTTCGGCGGCGATGGCTACGTCAGCGTCCAGGGCAAAGACAGCATCCTCAACGACGTCTGGCGAAGCGAAAACGGCATCGACTGGCGCGCCGGCTTCTCCAAGACCATGACCCTCGAGCCGTAGTTCAACTCTCGAAAGCCCCCACCCGATACGCTCAATACGGATTGGTCGCCATGCAAGGCGGTCGCTCATTGGACCCGGGTAAGGTCCATGCGAGATACGGTCACGCTTACCCAAGCCCCCACGACCCGTTGATCGCGCGTTAGCCCGGAGAGATGGACGATGAAGCCGGCGGCATCTACGTGCAGGGTATCGCCGTCTAGGCCGACGACCTGGCCCTTCACGCGATAGGCCCAGTCGTCCCCGAGGCGCTGCAACCCCGATTCATGCTCCGAGTTACCCGAGAACACATCCTCGAAGTCCTCGACAATGTCCAGCGGGTGCAGCTCGACGGAGGCGACATCGCCGAGCGCCAACGACTCACCAAACGCGAACACCGTGACCCTGGCCCCCGTCCGGCTTTCGAGCTCGACGGACTCGAGGCCTTCTTCGTCGGAGGGAATGGCAACCACCCGCACCCGCGCAAACGTATCCACGCGGCGAGTATACGCGGCGCCTGCGGCCACCCGCAGGTTCGCGTCGTCTGCTGACCTCGTGAGCTCGTCTCGCCAAATTCGTAGACGAGCACTTCACGACCGCCGCCAATCTAGGCGCTTCGTGCGAATCTGGGGTGAGCGCGTATCAGAGATTCCCGTCTCTCATCTGCTCGCACACGATGGGCCAGTACGAGTCGCCATCAGCAAACGCCCGCGGATCAATTTTTGACATGGCGAAGGCCGCGTTGATCGCGATCTTGTCCGCATCTTCTTCTGAGCGAACCGCGCGCCGATAGTCATCGTATCGTTCGACCATTCGGCAAAAGGCTTCGACGTTCGTGTTGACGAGTCGCTCTACCGCGTCGAGTGCTCGCACTTCACCGGCGCGAACAACAAGTGGGACGTCGCTGTCGTAGGCAAGGACCAGCACCCCCTCAACGAGCTGGGGCCTACACTCAAGATGACCGACGGAGCCGCTCGGTAAGCCCACGGAGATGATCTCACGGGCATCCGGCTCTGCGACTCCTGCTGCTACCAGAGTCTCCAGGGCAATGATGGATACATCGCGAGTCATCAGCCGCTTGGGCACGAGAGGCTTGTGGATGATGGCTCCCGCGGCCGGGTTTCGCCATCGGACCGACACTGGGCCGGTCGCCATGCCCAAGAGAAGCTCACGAAGCGCAAACCAGGCGCGCTTCGGGCTTTGCATTCGATCGTCAGCTCGAGAAAACGGGAACCTGCCCCAGAAGGGAGCCGGTTCTTGTCCAGGCGTACGGGACCGCAGAGGTCTCTGCTGGATGGAGGTGCTGGGCGGATTCGAACCGCCGAATGGAGGTTTTGCAGACCTCTGCCTTACCACTTGGCTACAGCACCGATTGGGGCCACGGGATGTACCGCATTGGGACCGGGGGGCGCAAGGTCGGGGGGCGCAAGACCGCGTCCCGATGGGCGTTCTTGGCGGCCGCCGAAAACGGGTCGGGCCAGTCCAAGCGTCGGACTGGCCCGAGGTGCGGGGGGTTGGGGAGGGATGCGAGTGTTGCTGCGGGGCCTACGGTCGTCGGCGTGGGATGGCGGCGAGGGCCGACGGGTGGGTTCGAGCGACCAGGGAAAATCACCCGGACTGCAGCCGATGTGTTGCGGTCACAGCGGAAAACTGCGGAGCCGGGTCATCAGTTCGCAAGCGACCCTGCGCTGCAGTCGGGGCATTCCGCCCCAACGCTGTGCAACACGTAGTTTCGGGCAGTTAGGCCGTGGGCATGCGTCGAAAACGGTGCGGCGGCGACGGGGGCCGACCGGCGTTGGCTACCACAGAAGCCAACTCCGCTCTATTGCGTACGCCGAGTTTCCGATACAGCCGCCAGAAACGAGTGGCGATAGTACCGACGGGCACGCTGTAGAGCTCCGCAATGTTCTTGTTCGACTTGCCGTCGCAGGCGTGCAGCGCTAGCTGTGCCTCGCGACTCGACAGGCGCAGGTTCGAGCGCAGCTTCTCGATGCGGTCAGCCGGATCGACTTCGCGCGCCAGAGAAACGGCAACGACTGCGCCATTTAGGGCCCAGGCACGACCGGAGTATTTGCCGTCACCGGCAACTTCCATTTCGATCGTGACCTCACTTTTGCCCGAGAGTTTTAGCTCGCGGGCGGCGTTGGCAAACGAGAGCGGGCCGCCGCCGCCGAGGCGCGTGAGAAGATCGCGCGCCGCGCGGTTCGCATACACGAGTGCATCGGTATGGTCGATTACAGCAACTGCCTGCTCGTAGCTGTCGAGGACAGCCGCTGGCCAACTCTCGCTTGAGTTCCAGCTTGGATTCCACGTCATGGCTCCGGATAAAGCAACAGCGATGCCAGAATAGAGATTCTATTTTTCGTGCAAATGCCGCCAAACCAGGCAAACCAAGGTGTGGCGGCCTCAGGAGCCTCGCGGCGGGCAGCGACGATGGTGCTCCGGCGCGACCGAGCGGCTCGCCCCCTGGCCCCCGCGGCGCCCGATCCATGGGCATGTCCCGCCGATCTCTGCCGCCCGAAGCACCGCGGTGGTAGCGTGGCAAAGACCATGCTTCGAACGTGGTGGTGGGGGGTCGCGAGCGTCGCGGCGTTGCTGTTGTGCGCGGGGGACGCCGCCGCGCAGCGCCGAGGGAGCGCGCCGATCGAGGTCACGAGCTGGGCGCCCCGGAGCGGGCCGGTCGGCACCGATGTCACGCTGCGCGGTACCGGGCTCAACCGGCGCGGCGTGTCGGTGCTGGTCGGCGGGCGCCGCGTGCGACCGCGCCGGGCGGGACGCGGTTTTTTGACGGTGGTGATTCCGCGGCGCCCCGGCGACGGACGACTGGTCGTCCGGCACCCGGAGATGGCCGACGACCTGGTGGTCGGTACGTTCGAGGTGCTGGCGGATCCGAAGATCGCTTCCGTCTCTCCGCGCAGCGGCGTTCCGGGGGCCCGCGTCGAAATTCGCGGAAGCGGGTTTCGGCCCGGCGACGTCGTGCTGTTCAACGAACGCAGCCTGCCGACCGTCGAACGCTCGGACTCCCGACTTGTCATTGAAGTGCCGCCCGGCGCCCGCAGCGGCTTCGTCGTCGTCGAGCGCCCCGGCGGGCCTTCGGCGCGGTCCCGCGAACCGTTTCGCGTGGTTCAACCGGCCCCCCGCATTACCGGAATGACCCCCGACCGCGGCACCGGCGGCAGCCGCGTGACCCTGGCCGGCGAGAACTTCACACCGAACGACCAGGTCCGCTACGGCCGCGCGCGCGTGACGGTCGTCGAATCTGCCGACGACGCCCTGGTCGTGGTGGTTCCGGTTTCCGCAACGCGCAACGAGTTCTTCACCGTCGTCAACGAAAACGGCCGGGCCCGAACCGCGAAGCGCTTTGGCCTCGAACGACCTCCCGTGATTCGCTCGTTCTCGCCCGCCTTTGGCAAACCCGGCTCGAGCGTTCGTATCGACGGGCTGCACTTCGCCCCGGACGACGCCGTCTTCCTCGACGAACAGCCGCTGCGTACCGTTCAGCTCACGGAACGCACCATCGTGGCGGCCATCCCCGACGGAGCCCGCTCGGGCTCCCTGTCGGTCGTGCGCGGCGACCGACGCGTGACGAGCGACCGCCGGTTCGACGTCGTTCACCCGCCCACGGTCGCCCGCGTCGACCCGCCGGCAGCGGGCGCTGGAGCGACCGTGACGATTCGCGGAACTCACTTCGCCCGCGACGTGCGCGCCTTTCTCGGAACTCGTCGGCTGTGGATCGTCGACTACAAGGAAGAACAGCTGGTGTTCAAGGTGCCGCGCGGCGCCCGATCAGGGGCCATTCGAGTGGTCACGCGCGGCGGAGAAGCGCGCAGTGAGGTGTTCGAAGTCCAGGTGTTCTCGGCCGTGCGCTCGGTTCGACCGCGCACGGCGGCGCGCGGGGCGCGGCTGACCATTCGCGGCAAGGGCTTTGGCGCCAGCGACCGGTTCTGGCTCGGCGACGTCGAGTTGCCCGTCGTCTCGCGGCGGCTCAGCTCGGCGGTGGTCGAGCTGCCGTCGACCGCGACCACGGGGCGCCTGGCGTGGACCAGCCACGGGCGCCGCTTCGAAAGCCGCCTGGCGGTCGAGGTGCTCGAGCCGCCGTCGATCACGTCGGTGGCGCCGGCGGCGGGCCGGCCCGGCAGTCGCGTCGTTCTGTCCGGGGCGCACTTCACCGGCCGGGCCCAGGTCCGCTGGGGCAGCGCCCGGCTTCCCGTGCTGCGGCGCAGCCCGACGCAACTCACCGTGCGCCTGCCGCGCCGCGCATCCGGTTCGGCGTACTTCTACGTCGTGGACCGCGGCGGCAAGGCCGTGAGCCCCACCGAGTTCCAGGTCTCGCGCGGCGGTAACTAATCGCGACCGCCGGCCGCGCCGCTACTTATCTCGCTGACTCGCGAACGGACACTCGGCGGCGTCGCCACCTTCGCCGTGGTGGCGACTCATGCGCTCGACGTGAGCGCGACGGGCGCGTTCGTTGGCGCGCCGCGCCTCGGCGATGCGCGCGGCGCGTTGGACCCGGGCCGCCGCCTGCGCCATCTCCACCTGGGACTGGCGCTCGATCTGGGCGAGCTGATAGCCGGCGTCGACCGCGGCCATGCCCATTACCGCGATGACACAGGCAATGGCGTAACGAATGCCGCGGTTCGAACCGGGCGGCAGAAGGACTTCTCGTCGGAGTTTCTTCACGGATTTACCTCCTCGACCGCAACGAGCTCAACGGGCACGAGTTCGTCGCCGAGCTCCAGCGCCGGCGGTACCTCGTTGCGCTGAGCTGCGCGCAGCGCCCGCTCGTGGCAGCGCTCAACCTCGTTCAAACGGGTACGGCGGTCGGCCGTCTGCGGTCCCCGGACCTCGACGATCACAACCTTGGCTCGCTCCGCCCGGTTTTGCGCAGACTTCCACAGCGCCGCGTCGGCCATGCCAGCCAGAAGCGCCACGGTTACGCTCAGGAGCGCCAGGGACCGGTAAAACCCCGTCCCGTCGCGCTGCCGGGGCGAGACAACTTCCCGCCGCAGGCCGGGGCTCGGAGCGGACGGTGTCGAGCGTGAATCGGCCATGGTCTAACGATACCCGCCCCACGCGCCGGCGCAAACGACGAACTTCACACCGGCGCCCAAAAGCCAAGCGCGCCGGCTCCCGAAGAAAGCCGGCGCGTCGATTTGAACGCATCAGGCGGCGCCGAACCCCGGAGCCGCGCCGAATGTGAACGCCTTACAATCCGCAGAGCGGATCGTTGGGGTCGCACTTGATGTTTCGAGTGCCCGCTCGCTTTTTGCGGTCGGCCGCTTTGCGCGCGCGGTTCTTCTCGTTGAGCTGACGAATCTTTTCCTGCTTGGCGAGGATCTGCCGGCGCAGCGCTTCCTCTTTGGCCGGGTCCTTGGCTTCGGCGAGCGCTTGCTCGAGACGCTTGCGCTCCCCCTCGGCCTCATCAATGGCGGCCTGCAGCTCCTGCTCGGCCTTCTTCCGCGCGGCCTCGGCCTTTTCCTGAGCCTGCTGGGCCTGCGCCGCCACGAGTGCCTGGCGGTCGCGCTCCTGCTTTTGCTGGAAGGCAAAGAAGCCGAGCCCCGCGACCAGAAGCACCAGGCCCGTAGCGGCGTAGATCAGCGCTTTGGGGCGGGTCTTCTCTGCCTGCAGCCGGCGGACCTCCATCTCCTTGCGCATGCGCTCGGCCTCGATGGCCGCCTGGGCCTCGACCCGCGCCTTGCGCTCGGCTTCCTCGACCCGCAGCTGCGCTTCGCGCTCGGCCTGCTCTTTGGCGTCGCGCTCGGCCCGCTCGGCGGCTTCTTTCGCCTGTCGCGCAGCCTCCTCGGCCTCGCGCGCCCGGCGCTCTTCTTCCATCTGCTGGCGAATGCGCTCCTCTTCGGCGGCGGTCGCGGCAGCCTCCTCCTCTTGCACGCGCTGCTCTTCGATTTGCTGCAGCTCGCGGAGGGAGAACAGTACAGAGTTCTCACGCTTTTCAGCCATGCTTCGTTCGGTCCGTGTGGTTGGGGGTCGAGGGCGGAAAATACCGAGGGCGCCGCGGCGGCGACAACCCGCACGGAATTCAACTACTAACAAGCAGTGTGAGGCAACACGCATCAGCCATCAAGCGCCGACTTTCCGCACCCATGTCTTACATGTGGGTTTACGCTGAGTTGCCGCCGTTAGATCGGCACTGTAGTGTGACGGGCAATCGGTCTCGATGGGGTTCTTCGACCTTCACAGCCACGTTCTGCCCGGCCTCGACGATGGCGCGCCCGACGGCGAAACCAGTCGCGCCATGATGCGCGGCCTGGCCGAACTCGGCTTCGACACCGTGTGCGCGACCCCGCACCAGCGGGCTGGCGTGTTCATGCCCGACGAACAGTCGATCGCATCCGCTCACGACGATGCGCGCGAAGTCGCCGGCACCTTTGGCCTCGAATTGCGAATCGCCGCCGAAAACATGTGGGACGACGTCTTCTACCGGCGCTACCAGGACGACGCGGTGCCGGGATATCGCCTGCGTCCCGACGACGCCGACGCGCGGGCCTTTCTCTTCGAGCTGCCGCTTCAGCCAACCTTGCCCGTCGGTTTGTTCGACCGCCTGTTCGACATACAGCTGTCGGGGCGCCTTCCGGTGCTTGCCCACCCGGAGCGCTACGCGGCCCTGTGGAAAGACTGGGACGCGGTCGAAAAGCTCGCTCGCGTGTGCGCCCTCGTTGTCGACCTCGGCGCCGTCGCCGGCTACCACGGTCGCAAGCAGGGCAAGATGGCTCGCAAGCTCGTGAAAGAGCGGGTCGCCCACGCGGTGGCCAGCGACGCCCACTCGGTCAATGACGTTCGCGTTGCCGCCGAGGGCATCGCGTGGATTCGCAAGAAGGTGGGCGACGCCGAGGTCGGGCGCCTGCTCGACGACAACCCTCGGCGCATCTTTGCGGCCGAGCACCCGGCTTGAAGCTCGCCGTCAACATCGGCCTGTCCCTCGTCATGCTGGCCGCCTGCCTGTGGCTGGTGTGGCCCGAGCCCGACGAGGCGCGCGAGCTCGCCGCCACCTTTGGACGGCTGTCGGCTGCCGATTTCTGGCCCTATCTGGCCGGGTATGTTGGCCTGTTAGCGGTGACGCACTTCTGCCGCGCATACCGGTGGAACAACCTGCTCGACCCCATTGGCGCGCGGCAGCCCACCGGTCGCCTGCTCGCCATCTCGTCCGTCGGCTTTATGGCGATCCTCGCTTTGCCCGCCCGCCTCGGCGAGTTCGTGCGGCCGGCCCTGATCCGCAAGAAGGGCCGCATCTCGGCCACCGCGGCGCTCGGCACCATCGCGGTCGAACGCATCGTCGACGGCCTGATGGTGTCGCTGTTTTTGTTCGCAACACTGTTGGCGATGCAGGGCTCGAGCACTCCGCTCGCCGCGTACATCGCCCTGGCGGTGTTTGCGTCCGCCCTGGTGTTTCTGGTGTGCGCGGTCCGCGCGCCGGACAAGACCGTGTCGGTTTGCGTGCGGCTGTCCGGCATTCGCCTGGTGTCGGAAAGGGCGGCCAGGGGCCTGGAACTGCGCTTGCGCGAACTCGTCGGGGGCTTCGCCGCCCTGGGCGACCGCCGCAACCTGATCGAGTTCTGCGTCTGGTCGACCTGCTACTGGCTCGCCAACGGCCTCGGCATGTGGGTGCTCGCGCGCGGATTTGGCCTCGAGCTGTCGGTGGTTGGCGCCCTGGCGGTCATGAGCATCGTCGCGGTCGGCATTACGCTGCCCAACGCGCCGGGGCTGGTCGGACAGTTTCAGTTTCTGACCGTGGTCGGCCTGTCTTTGTTCGTCGGCGACGAAGTCGCCAACAGCGCGGGACTCGCCTACGCCATTGCGCTGCACGCCATTCAAGTGATCTGGTACGTCGGCGTGGGCGCCGCCGCCCTCGGCACCCGACACGTCTCGTTCGCCGAAGCCTTCGCCCGCAAAACCGCCGCGCCCGCCCCGCAGAAGGAGCTCAGCCCGTGACTCGTTCGTTACTCACTTCTGGAGTCGTCGCTTTGGCGGCCCTGACCGCGACGGTCGCCGTGCCCGAGGTTGCCAGCGCGCGCACACAGGCGACGCTGAGCTACCGCTACGACAAAGTTTGGCCCGCGGTCGTGCGCTTCTTGCGCATCGACGAGCGCCTGCGCATCACCGAAAAAGACCTCGATGCCGGCTACGTGCTGTTCGAGCTCGAGGAAGACGGCGCGACGTTCATCGGCTCCGTCGAGCTTGCCCGAGTGCGCGACCAGGAGCGACGCAACGCGTCTTTGATCGTGATCCACATCGAAGACCGTCCTGCCTACATGGAGCAGGGACTCATCGACCGCCTGGAAACCAAGCTCCGGCGAGAGCTGGGCGAGCCGCGCGAGCCGCCGCCACCGCCCAAGAAGAAACCGGCACCGGCGCCCAAAAAGCCGCGCGACGACGACAAGGGCAAAGGCGACGACGGCAAGACCAAGGCGGCGCCGTGATAAGCTGAGCCGATGAGGAGGTGCGTTGCCCTGCTCGCCTGCGTATGCGCGGCGGGGTGCTCATTCGACCAGTCCGCCAGCGACGGCGCGCCGCAGTCGTCCGGCCCAACGACAACCGCGGGCGACGGCGATGGCGACGGCGACGGCGATTGCCCCGACGCGGTCGTCGCTCGAATGACCATCAACGGCGTCCCCGTGGCTCTCGACGGCGACGGCGGCTGCGTCTCTTCTGTCGACGGCGACGCCTACACCCACCTGATGGTGGGCGACACGATGTCACTGTCGGCCGACGGGTCGTGCGCACAGTCCGGCTCGCTTTCCGTTCGGTGGCAGCTCAGTCCCCCGGACGCGACGCAAACTACCCTGGTCCCCGGCACCGACGCCTTCGACGTCACCGCGTTCTCGGCGCGCGCCGATCGAGAGTACATCGTCACGTTGACGGCCAGCGACGCGGCGGGCAACTCGGCCGCCTGCACCGCCTTTGCGTACCGCACCGTCGGATTCACTCAGCTGCCCGGCGGCGACGTCGGCAACGAGGTCCGCGACGTAGCGGTCGGCGCAGACGGCCTGTGGATCGCCGCGCCGACGGGAGCGTTCCGCGCCCTGCTCGCCGACCTCGACGACGTCATCGCCGGCGACCGGTCGCGCGACGTTTACGAAACCGTGGACCGGCTGTTTGGCGGCGCCAACCCGGGCCTCGAGATGGGCGCCGCGCACTTCGAGCCCGGCCCGGCGCCGCGGGTTTGGTTCGGTGCCCACGACCAGCGGGGCGACGTCTGGTCGGTCAGGCTGCCCAACGGCCCGGTCACCGCGAGGGCATTCGACACCGACGATGCCCTCGGCGGTACCGCCTCGGTTTTCGACATTGGCGCCGGCCCCGCCGGTGGCGTCGAGCTCGCCACGGAGCTCGGCGTGACGGTCGCCGCCGACAGCGAGGAATTCGTCGGCGCCCTGGTACCCGAGGACGTCAAGGTGCAGGCGGTGGCCGCGGCCGAGCTCGTCAACTGGGGCGGGGGCAAGTTTCTTTGGAACCTGGCGCAGCCGTCCATCGACATCGACCTGCTCAACAACGGCGACAACAAGATTCTGAGCCTGGCGGTGGATGGCCGGGGCACCCTCTGGGTCGGCACGGACGGCTTTGGCGTGCTCGCGGTCGACGCGGCAACCGGCGAAGTCCTGGCGGCGTACACCGAGGCCGACGGACTGGCTTCGAACAGCGCGCGGGCCATCGTCGTGGAGCAAACCGGGGCCTCGGCCGGCGACGTGTGGGTCGCCGGCGACACGGGCATCTCGCGCTTCAAGGCCGACCGCCAGCAGTGGGTGGAGCTGTCGGTCGGCGCCGGCCTGGGTACGCGGGTCGACCTGCAGGGCCTGGCTATCGACGACCAGCGCGGCGTGTTCACCCTGTTCGGCGGCGGCGGTCAGGGCCTGGTGTACAGTCGCCGGCCATGAGCGCCGCCGGCTCCCGCCCACCAGCCTCCCCCGACGCCGTCATCGACCTACGTTCGGACACCGTTACGCGGCCCACGACGGCCATGCGCCGGGCCATGGCCGAAGCCGAGGTCGGCGACGACCTCTACGGTGAAGACCCGAGCGTCAATCGCCTGCAGGAGGTCATTGCCGACCTGCTGGGCACCGAGGCCAGCCTGTTCGTTCCGACCGGTACCATGGCCAACCAGATCGCCCTTCAGGTGCTCACGCGCCCCGGCGACGACGTGCTCGTGAGCGCCGGCGCGCACAACATGCTGTTCGAGAGCGGCGCCGCGGGCGCCCTGGCGGGCATCCAGCAGACCGTTATCGGCACTGACGGCACGTTCGGTCCCGATGACATCACCGGCGGCTACAAGCCCGACAACCACAACTTTGCTCCGACCGTGGCGGTGAGCTTCGAAAACACCCACAACGTCGGCGGCGGTATCGTCTGGGACCCCGCGCTCATGAACAGCGCCATGGCCCGCGCGCGGGAGCTCGAGCTGGCGACGCACCTCGACGGAGCCCGGCTGTGGAACGCCGCCGTGGCCACGGGACAGTCGGAAAAGGAGCTGGCTCGGGGCTTCGACACCGTATCGGTGTGCCTGTCGAAGGGGCTGGGAGCGCCGGTCGGGTCGCTGGTGTGCGGCAGCAAGGAGCGCATGCATCGGGCGCACCGGCTTCGCAAGATGATGGGCGGCTCGATGCGCCAGTCGGGCGTGCTCGCGGCGGCCGCCCTGCACGCCCTCGAGCATCACCGCCAACGCCTGGCGCAAGACCACGACAACGCGGCGTTCCTCGCCGCCGAGCTTAACGGCGTCGACGGCCTGTCGGTCGATCGCGAGCGCGTCCACACCAACATCGTCATGGTCGACCTCGACGGCGACCGCGGCTCAGCCGACGCCGTGGCCGCGCGCGCCCGGGCCGCGGGGTTGCTCTGTCACCCGTTCGGGGCCCGGCGCATTCGCCTGGTGACCCACCTGGACGTGGCCCGGGACCAGTGCGCTCGGGCGGTCGAAATCCTCGCCGACGCGGTCAGCGCCGACTGAGCGGACGTCGTCGGCCCCCGGGAGGGCGAGCGGCGGTTTTTGCGGTACCGTACGGCGCCGACGAGCGCGCAATTCTTGACCTGGCAAGCGTGGATAACGATGGCGGTGGTCGTAGCGACCTTCGCGTCCCTGGCGGTCTCGATGCGCCGGGTGGAGATGGTGCTTGCCAGCGCCATTGGCCTTTTGCTGGTGCTCGACATTCTCACTCCGGCCGACGCCCTGGCCGGCTTTTCCAACGAGGGGTTTGCGGGGGTCGCCCTGCTGTTCGTGGTCGCCGCCGGCATTCGCGAAACCGGCGCGATTGCTGCGGGGTTGGAACGCTGGCTCGGCCGTCCGCGAACCATTCGCGGAGCCCAGGCGCGGGTCATGGCCCCCATCGCCATCTTCTCGGCGGTACTCAACAACACCCCTGTGGTTGCCATCGCCCTGCCCGCCATCGGCGAGTGGGCCAAGAAGCTGCGGCTGTCGCCTTCGAAGCTGCTGATTCCGCTTTCGTACGCGGCCATTTTGGGCGGCACGTGCACGCTCATCGGCACCAGCACCAACCTCATCGTCGACGGCTTGATGGTCGCCCACGGGGCGCCCTCGATGGGACTGTTCGACATTGCCGCCATCGGCTTGCCGGTCACCCTGCTGGGATTCTTCTATCTGTTGATCCTCGGCAACGTTCTGCTGCCCGACCGGCGGCCGCCCATCGATGTTCTCGACGACCCGCGCGAGTACACCGTCGAAATGACGGTGATTCCCGACGGCCCCCTGGTTGGCAAGACCATCGAGTCGGCCGGGCTGCGCTCTCTGCCCGATGTCTACCTCGCCGAGATCATCCGCGACGGTCGGGTCCTGCCCGCCGTGTCGCCGACCCGACGCCTGGAAGCCGGCGACCGACTGGTCTTCGTGGGCGTCGTGGACTCGGTGGCCAACCTGCGGCGCGTGCGCGGCCTGTCGCCCGCGACGGACCAGGTCTTTAAGCTCGACGGCCCGGCCGACGAGCGCTGCCTGATCGAAGCCGTCGTGTCCACCGCCTGCCCGCACGTCGGCCAGACGATTCGCGACGCGCAGTTTCGCACCACGTATCACGCGGCCGTCATCGCCCTGGCTCGGGACGGCGAGCGCATTCGTAAAAAGCTCGGCGACGTGGCGCTGCAGCCCGGCGACACGCTGCTGCTCGAGGCGCACGGTTCGTTTCTGCGCCAGCAGCGAAACTCGCGCGACTTCTACCTCGTGAGCCAGGTCCCCAACTCGGAGCCACCGCGCTACGGCCGCGCCCCAATCGCCCTCGGCATCCTGCTGGCCATGATGGCCAGCGTGGCCAGCGGCTGGCTGCCGCTCGTCACCGCGGCGCTAGTCGCCGCCGGTTTGATGATGGCCACCCGCTGCGTGTCGCGCGCCTCGGCCCAGCGCGCCATCGACTGGCAGGTGCTCGTCGTCATCGCCGGCGCCCTGGCCATGGGCCGGGCCATGGAAACCTCTGGCGCCGCGGCCGCCGTCGGCAACGCCCTCATCAGCGCCGCGGGCGACGAACCGTACCTGGCCCTCGCGGCGGTCTACCTGGCGGCCGCCGTTCTCACGGAAGTCGTGACGAACAACGCGGCCGCCGTGGTGCTGTTTCCCATCGCCATGGCGGCGGCCCAAAAGCTAGACGCCAGCCCCCTGCCGTTTGCGGTCGCGATCATGATCGGAGCCTCGGCCAGCCTGGCGACCCCCATCGGCTACCAGACCAACCTCATGGTCGCGGGACCGGGCGGATACCGATTTGCCGACTACACCCGGGTTGGCCTGCCGCTGTCCTGCTTGATCGCGGCGCTGGTGGTGGCGCTGGTCCCGTTCATCTGGCCCTTCTGAGGTCGAGCGACAGCCAACAAAAAAGGCCCCGCCGAACGGTGCGGCGGGGCCTGGCTGCAAAAGGGGCGTGGGCTACTTGCTCGACAGGTAGCTCGCCAGCTCGTCGGCGCCGCCGATGTGCTGGCCGCCGACGAACACCTGCGGGGTGGTGCCCGGTCCGGGCAGCGCCGCCAGGATGCGCGGGTTGGAGTCGACTTCTTCGAAGCTCAGCCCCGCCTCGGCCAGCATGCGCTTGGCGCGCGCGCAGTGGCCGCACCCGAACTTGGTGAACAGCACGATGTCGTCGGGGGCCTTGCCGCCGAGGTAGGCGAGCATCGTGTCGGCGTCGGAAACCTCGTAGGGGTCACCGGGCTTGTTGGGCTCGATGAACAGCTTGTCGATGGTCTTGTTCTTGACGACCATCGAGTAGCGCCAGGAGCGCTTGCCAAAACCGATCGCGCCCTTGTCGACCAGTGCGCCCATGCCTTCGGTGAACTCACCGTTGCCATCGGGCAGGAACGTGACGTTGTCTGCGTGCTGGTCCTCGGCCCACGCATTCATCACGAAGGTGTCGTTGACCGAGATGCACACGATCGCGTCGACGCCAGCGGCCTTAAAGGACGCGGCGAGCTGGTTGTAGCGGGGCACGTGGGCCGACGAGCAGGTCGGCGTGAATGCGCCGGGGAGCGAGAACACCGCCACCGTCTTGTTGGCGAAGATGTCGTCGGTGGTGACGTCCTTCCACTCGTCGTTCTCGCGCACGCGGAAAGTGACGTTGGGGACTTGCTTGCCTTCGATGTTTTCCATGGATTTCGTCTCTGCTGTCTCGAGTTCGAGGTTGGTTCTCAAGGGAATCGGGTGTTGCCGGGGGATATTGCGAGTCCCGGGCCAGCCCAAAGGGCTTGATATTGCTCAGGCCGCACCGATATAGCTTGAAATACCGTCGTGACAAGTCGCTAGATATCAACATCGACGCGAAATTTGAACGCAGTGAATGGACTTTCTTCGATCCGTTGATATAACAATACCGTGCCGGCTCCGCTCCAGGACTATTCAAAAGATCTCAGCGATCTGGCGGCCCTTTTCACGGGGCAGACCGAGACCTCGGTGGTCCTGAGCCGCGCCCTGGAGGTCCTGCGGTCGGTCATCGACTACGACCTGGCCGCGGTGCTCGGCCTCGAGGGAGACACCCTGGAAGTCTTGTGCTGCGCGGGGCCTCTGGCGTCGGCCCGCGTGCGCAACCACAGCATTTCCCTCGCGCGCTTTCCCACCATTGTCCGCGCCCTCGAAACTCGCCAGCCCATCGCCCTGGAAGAGCACCACCACGTGAGCGACGAGGGCGACCCGTACGACGGCGTCCTCGACCTGCCCCACGGGCACTCGTGCATGGTCATTCCGCTGTCCGCCCGCTCCGAGTCACTGGGCGTCATCACGCTCGACCGACGGACCTGCGGGCAATACGACGAGCAGGCGCTTCGCATCGCCGGCGTTTACGGACAGATCGCGTCGCTGGCGCTGTGGTTCGCCCGCCGAGAGAGCCTGCTCGCGCAGCGCAGCCACCAGCTCAGCGAGCACAACCGCATGCTGCTCACCGAGGCAGGCGGCCTGGGCGAGGCCGTGCGCCGCCTGGCGCTGTGCCACTCGCCCGCCATGCAGGGCGTTGTTCGCCAGGCTCAACAGGTCGCCGAGTCCGACCTGCCGGTGCTGCTGCTGGGAGAGACCGGCACCGGCAAAGAGCTGCTCGCCCAGGCGGTACACGCCTGGAGCGGACGAGCCGACGGGCCCTTCGTGACGCTCAACTGTTCAGCCATCCCGGACAAGCTCGTCGAAAGCGAGCTCTTCGGCCACGTCCGCGGCGCGTTCACGGGCGCCGATGCCGAGCGGCGCGGGCGCTTCGTCACCGCCAACGGCGGCACCCTGTTCCTCGACGAAATCGGCGACATGCCGCTGGCAACCCAGGCCAAGCTTCTGCGCGTCCTGCAGGAGGGCACCTTCGAGCCCGTCGGGTCCGACACGCCGGTAAAGGTCGACGTTCGCGTGGTCGCCGCAACCCACGTGGACCTGGAGCAGGCCGTCGAGGACGGTCGGTTTCGCAGCGATCTGTTCTACCGACTCGCCGTGTTTCCCCTGCGCGTCCCCACCCTCGCCGAGCGAGCCGAGGACATTGAGCCCATCGTGCGCGACTTTCTGGCCAAGCGCCGCCGGCCGGGTCGAGCGCCCTGGACCATCGACGACGGGGCCATGGCGGCCTTGGCCGGCGCCGCCTGGACCGGCAACGTCCGCGAGCTTTTGAACGTGCTCGAGCGGGCGACGATTCTCGCGCCCGACCACGTTATCGACGAATCACACCTGGCGCTGCCGCGACGCCGTCCAGCTCGGATCGGTCCGGCGGACAGTGGGGGCCCGTTCCCGTCGTTCGCGGACAACGAGCGGCGCTACCTCGAAGAGGCACTCGCCCGGTGCGACGGCAAGCTGCACGGCAAAGGCGGGGCCGCCGAGCTCATCGGCATGAACCCGAACACCTTGCGCAGCAAACTGGTCAAGCACGGGCTGCGCTAGTGCGCCCTGCCCCGCTGCGCGGCTGAGCGTCGGGCGGCAACCGCGCGCCGTGCGAGCGAGGCGCGCACGGACAAGCGACCAAGCGGTGACGATGCGGCCAGGCCCCTACGTCGCGGCGTCGGGGGCAGCGTCGGGCAGGGGCGCGTCCGGCAATGGCGCATCCGGTGGGGGCGCATCCGGCACCGGAGCGTCGGGCACGGACGCGTCGGGCAGCGCAGCATCGGGCTCGCCCGGCATGTCGCCGTCGCCGTCGCCGTCGCCCGGAACGTCGCCGTCGCCATCGCCGTCGCCCGGAACGTCGCCGTCGCCGTCGCCCGGAACGTCGCCATCGCCGTCGCCCGGGGGCATCGGCGTCTGCTCACCGCGACAGACCGGTGGGTCCATGCCGAAGTCGCAGGTGAGCCCGTCCTCGCACTCAAAGGTCGCCACGCAGACTTCGCCTTCGGCCGCGCTGCCGGCACCGCCGGATCCGCAGCCCGCCGCCAGCGCGGCGACCAGCGCAACCTCTACCCAGACCGATGACACTTTGCCCACGTGCGTTCGCTTTCTTCCCGGTCCCTGATTGTAACGCGCAAGCAGACCCGAAAAACAACGACGCCCCGCCGCGGAAACCGCGCGGGGCGTCGTCGATGAAACTTCGGCTGCTACGGAAGTGTGCTCGGAAGGACCACAGGTACGGTATCGAAGTCGAGACCGACCGACACGCCGTCGACGAACATCGGGTCGCCGGCATCGTCCGTGAGGGTCGTGCAGTTGACCTCCCCCTCGTCGAGGAAGATGTTGCCGTCGCCATCGATGCAGACATCGACGGTGAGTTCTTCGTCATCCGGCGTCGAGTCGCAGAACGCCTCGAGGCCGTCGCCATCGACATCGATGTCGGGCGTGAGGCACCCCGCGTACTGCTCGAGCTCCGACCCCTGCTCGAACTCCAGGCGCGGCAGCGCGAGCAGCGTGCCGAGAATGTTGGCGAACAGCGCATCGAGCAGGGTGTTGTCCGGGTCGAGCCCGATGTCTTCGACCTCGATGCCGGTGATCTTGTCGGCGGTCTGGGCGTCGATGACGCCGCCGAGGCGCGTGTTGCGCAGCGCGATGCCGCCTTCGAGCTCCTCGATTTCCGCTTCGATCTGCGCGCCGGTGATGCGCAGGTCGAGGGCAATGTCGCCGCTGATCGGCACCGTGAGCGCAAACCGCGACGGGCCGCCGCGCAGAATCAGGGCGCCAGCTTCGCGAGTCACGACACCGTTGACGAACACGATGGCGGGCTCGCCGTCTTCGAACGACACCGGGTCCAGGCCGGGCAAGGTGTCCGGGGTCGCGGAGTCATCGTAGGGCGTGCACTTCTGTCCGAGCGCGTCCTCCTGCCAGTCGGCCGAGCCGTCGCAGTCGTTGTCGAGGCCGTCGCCGCAGATTTCGTCCTGGCCGCCGACGTTGGGGTTGGTGTCGTCGCAGTCACCCTGGGCGATGGTGAGCCCGTCGTTGTCGGCATCGGCGGCGTTGTCCGACGGCGTTCCGTCCGGCGCTTCGTCAGCCAGGCCGTCGCAGTCGTCGTCGACGCCGTTGTCGGGAATCTCGGGCAGGTCGGGTGAAATGTTCGGGTCGGTGTCGTTGCAGTCGCCGTTTTCGCGGGCCGTGCTCTCGTCGTCGTCATCGCGATCCACCGAGTACTCGCCGACGTACACGGCGAACTTGACGCACTCGTCTTCGCCCACCTCCGGGTAGTCGAACAGCTCGATGGGCAGGAGGATGTCGTAGTCCTCCAGCGCCTCCTGAATGGGCTCGCGCGCCAACCCGCTGACCGCCGACAGCTTGTTGTCGGGCATGCCGTCGCCATCGAGGTCGAACGCGTCCATCAGCGAGTCGATCTCGAGGCGCGAAATGACGACCGCGGAATCGCCGGTGAGCGGCTTGGTCGCCGCATCGTTGCAGGGAGTGGCCGGCTCGAACAGCGGTCCTCCGTCGTCGCCGTCGCCGTCGCCATCGCCGGTCCCGGAACCGTCGCCATCGCCGGTATCGCCGGTCCCCGCGCCGGTCGTGTCGTCCCCCGAATCCGTCGTCGAATCGTCCCCGCCACACGCCGCCAGGGCGAACAGCACACAAGCAAACAAAGCCGTACGTTTCATCCGATGCCTCCAAGCGCTGATGTGCGCTCAAAGACCATACGGGGGGCGATATCGCGTAATCAACGACACCAAACCATCCGCTACTTTCAGAAATCTCACGGGTGTTGTGACCGGTGTGCTTGCCAACGGAAACGATCATTCATCACGAAACCTGCCGTAAGCGCGGCAGCAGAGCCGCCACCAACGGGCAAACCGAGCTCCGGCCAGGCCTCGAGCCTCCGACTTCACACTTCTTCACACCGGCTCGAGAACGCCCTTTACAGGGAGCGACGAACTTGGGGACACACCTCAATCCCAAGGAGCTACCCAGATGCCAGGAATCCTACTAGGCGCCGCCGTTACCCTCGGTCTGGTCGCATTCGTTCACCGCCGCCGCCGCCATCGCCGCTGCGGACCGGGCCCCCGCCGCGGTCGGGGCGGACCGCGACGCGGCGGGCGAGCTGCCCTGCGCTACGTGTTCCATCGCCTCGACACCACCGATGAGCAGGAAGACGTCATCCGCTCGGCCATCAAGCAGCTGCGCGCGCGGGCTCGAGAGCTGGGCAGCGAACGCGACCTGACCCGCGACGACATCGCCGTGCTGGTGCGGGGCGACGAGTTTGACGAGGTCCGCGCCGGCGAGATGTTCGCCCGCCAGGACGAGGCTTTGCGCGAGCTGCGAAAAGCTGCCCTCGACGCGTTCACGAGCATTCACGCCGCTCTCGAGCCCGACCAGCGCGACCAGCTCGCCGAGTACGTGGAGCGCTGGCGACGTCGGGGACCTCGACTGGGCCCGTACCGCACCCAGTGGGCGTAGGTCGGCCGAAGCCGTAACCGCTACAATCGAGTCGCCATGGACGTCCGGGTATTGCTGATCGACGACGACGCTCGCCTCCACGAGCTTCTGTCGTCGTACATGCAGCAAAACGGCGTCGCGCTCGATTGCGCCGGCGATGGAGCCACGGGCCTGGCCCGGCTCCACGCCGGCGGCTACGACGCGGTTCTACTCGACGGCATGATGCCGGGCATGGACGGTATCGACGTGCTTCGGCAAATCCGCAGCCCCGCCGCGGGCGTCGGCGATCGCGTGCCCGTCATCATGCTGACGGCGCGCGGCGACGAAGCCGATCGCATCGTGGGCCTGGAGCTCGGCGCCGACGACTACGTGCCCAAGCCGTTCAACCCGCGCGAGCTGCTCGCGCGAATTCGCGCGGTGCTGCGCCGCGCCCATCCGCAGGCCGAATCCGAACGCCTCAGTGCCGGCGGCATCGTCGCCGACCTGACCACGCGCGAAGCATCGGTCGATGGCCGGGCCCTCGACCTGACCGGGCTCGAGTTCGACCTGCTGGCTGGGCTACTTCGCCGGGCCGGCCGGGTGGTGCCGCGCGATGCGCTGCTGGCCCTGGCCGGACGCACCGAGCTCGTCGGCGAAAGAACTGTGGACGTTCACATCTCGAAACTGCGCCGCAAACTCGGCGACGACCCGCGATCGCCCAGGCGCATCAAGACGGTGCGCGGCGTTGGCTACACCCTGTCCCGGGAGGCACCGTGAGCCCCGGCCGCCGCCGCCGCAGGCGCAAAACCGACGGCGATGGCGACCCGTCATGCCGCCACCGGCGCCGCTTTCACGGCCGGCACGCGCACCGGACGTGGCGGCGCCGCGCGTGGATCCGCCACAAGCTGCACCGCCGCATCTTCGTTTGGTTCGGCCTGACCATCTTCATCACGCTGGCGCTCACCGGGTGGATCATCGGTGACCAGGCGGACGCCCACGGCCCCGGCAAGGGGCGCTTCTTTGTCGGCCTGGCCGTGGCCGGCATGTTTTTGTGGGGCTCGGCCGGCTTCGTAGCGCGCCGACTGGTGCGCCCCCTCGGCCGAATTGCCCGGGTGGCGCGCGACATTGGCAATGGCCAGCTGGATGCGCGCGTCGGCTTTGGCGGCAGCCCTCGCGACAGCGAGCTCGCCCATCTCGGCGAGGCCATCGACACCATGGCCGGCCGAATCCAAAAGCAGCTGACCGACCAGCGCGCGCTGCTGGCGGCCGTGTCTCACGAGATTCGAACGCCACTTGGGCACATGCGGGTCATTGCCGAGCTCGCTCGCGGCGGCGACCTGTCGCGCCTCGACGAGCTCGAGCGCGAGATTGCCGGGGTCGACACCCTCGTCGATCAGCTGCTGGCGTCGTCGCGCCTGGAGTTCGACTCGTTCGACAAGGTCGCCGTCAACGGAGCTGAGATCGCCATTGGCGCCCTGGAGCGCGCCAACCTCGACGCGTCGGTCCTCGACATCGAAACCGACAGCACGCAGTTTGCCGGCGACGCGATGCTGATCTCCCGAGCCCTGGGCAACCTGCTCGAAAACGCCGCGCGGCACGGCGGCGGCGCCACCGGGTTGCGCGTCGCCGGCGACGGGCAGACGGTGCGGTTCTCGGTCGAGGATCGAGGCCCGGGCTTCGACGACGCCGAACTCGTCAGCGTGTTCGACACGTTCCTCCGCGGCGACCGGCGCGCGGGAGCCGGCCCCGGGTCGCTCGGCCTGGGCCTGGCCCTCGTGGATCGAATCGCCCGCGCTCACGGCGGTCGCGCCTGGGCCGAGAACCGCGCCGGCGGCGGCGCCCTGGTCGCGTTCGAGGTCAGCGCGCGGGGCCAGTAACCCGCGCGGGGCGAGTGCCCCGCGGCCGCAACCGAGCCCGTGGTCCCGCGGACCTAGCGGAACACGAACGGGTAGTTGACCGTGATGCCCTTTTGGGTCTTCGGGAACTTGGCGCGCTTGGCGGCGCTCGTCACGCACGCCTTGAACGGGCCCGTGCCCTTGTTGGCCTCAGCGCCCGACACCTTGCCCGAGCCGGCGATCTTGATCTTCACGGTTACGGTGCCCTTGAAGCCGTGCTTGTCGCCGCACGACAGCACCCGTCCGCGCACCTTGCCGATGCCGCCGGTCACGTCGCTGCGGGACGGTCGCTCGGGAAGGTCCTTGTCCGACGACTTACGGCTGCTCGAGCCGCGTTTTTTGCTTCCGCCGCAGCAAGGCAGCGACGGATCGACGAGACAGGCAACCTCGTCACACTTCTCCGTGCGCGGCGGGGTCTTGCGCTCTTCTTTTTTGGGCTCGGCCTTGGGCTTGCGGTCCCGGCGCGACGACGAGCGGTCCTTGCGGTCGCGCCGCGACCGACGCGACGTATCTTTGTCGTCGTCTTTGGCCTCCGGCTCGGGCTCGGCCGCGGGCTCCGCCGCCGCGGGCTCGGGCTCCGGCTCCGGCTCCGGCTCGGCAGCCGCCGGCTCGCCGGCGCCGTTGTCGCCGCTATCGCCGTCGTCGCCGACCGCCGCAACGGGAACGCCGCCGCCAGCCGCGGCTTCCCCGGCTCCGCCAACTTCACCGCCGGCGACCGCCTGCGCCGCGACCTGGGGCTGATCGCCGCCGCCGCCAACGACAACCACCACCAGCACGATCGCCACGACCGCCAGCAGACCGATGGCGCCGATCAGCGCGTAGAGCGTCTTCGGATTGGTGGCCGCCGGCTGCGACACGGGAAGCAGCACCTGGCTGCCGCCGAAGGCCGAACCGCCGCCAAACGAGGGCAAGTCGTCGGTGGGCGCCGGCCCCGCCGGAGCCGAGGGGCCTCCGCCCTGCTGCTGGTCGCCGAGGTACACCGCCGCCATCGAGCGAATATCGATGAGGCCCGAGCCCTCCTGACCGCCGGACTCGGCCATGCCGGCTCCGCCACCACCGCCGCCGCCAGACGACGCTGGCGCACTCACCGGCGAACTCGCCTTGGGTGCATCGGCGGCGAGAGACGCCAGGTTCGACAGCGAAAAGAGGACCGAGTTTTCGTTGCGCTGGCCGGTCAAGCCAGCCGCGCCTGCGTCGTCAGGTGCCTGCGCTTCGGCCGCGACCGGAGCCGGTGCGTCGGCCACCGGGGCGCCGCCAAACAGGCCGGCGCTCGCGTCGTCCGCGGCCGGCGACGCACCGCCGCCACCGAAGAGATCGCCCGCGGGATCCGCCGCGCCGTTGTCGCCGCCCGCCGAGGAAAACAGGTCGGCGGGATCATTTTGGCCGGCGTCGTCGTCGACCGCGGGACCGCCGAACATGCCGGCCACAGCGTCCTCGCCGCCGCTGGGACCGCTGGCCGCAGCGGCCGCGGCCAGGGCGCCCGTGGGCGCGACGCCGTCACCGAGCCCGGGACCCGGATCGGCGGCCGGCTCCGGGGCGGACGCGCTACCGCCACCGCCGAGCACCGGCGCCAGGTCGGGCACGTCGGCGAGGCGCTGCCAGTCGCCGAAGCCTTCCTTCCACACGTACGACTCGGCGTCGATGTCGCCGGCGGCGAAGCGCTGGCCGACCTCGTCGACGGTCATGGGGCCGACCTGCTGCTGGTCGATCACCAGGTGCCAGACCGCCTCGCCGGACAGCGCGGCAGCCGCCGCCTGGGGGTCGCTGCCCTGGTAGTCGACGACCCGCGTCTCCTTTTCGTCGTACCCCTGCTGCTGCTCAGGAGAGGCGCCCCGAACCACGATGATGTGGCTGCATTTTTTGCATTTGATCTTGAAGACCTTGCCGCGGACCTTCTCGTCGGCGATGGAGTACTTCGTGCCACAGGAATCGCAAATGATCTTCATGGGTTTCGCGGCCTCTCGTCCGAGCGCGTCGGCGCAACTGCTCGCCTACGCGGCGAGCCTCAATGCGGCTAGAGTATAGGAATCGCTCGAGTTCCGGGTCAACCTGACCGGGCTACTCGTTCGACCCCGCGGCGCCCCGGGTCCTTGGAAAAAAGATCAGCCGCCGAACGGCGGCTTGATGTGAATGGACTCGGCCCGGTCCGGCCCCACCGAGACCAGCACGATGTCGACGCCGACGAGCTGAGCGACCCGCTCGGCGTAGGCACGGGCGTTGACCGGTAGGTCATCGATCGAACGCGCCCCGCTCAGGTCTTCTTCCCAGCCGGGCAGCGACTCGTACACGGGAACCAGCCGGCCGACGTCCTCGGCGTCCATGGGCAGCGACTCGATGCGCTTGCCGTCGAGCTCGTAGGCCACGCACACCCGCACCTGGGGCAGGCCGCGAAGCACGTCGAGCTTGGTAATGGCCAGACCGCCGAGGCCGTTGATGCGAGCCGCGTGGCGAAGCGCCGGAATGTCGAGCCAGCCGCAGCGGCGCGGGCGACCGGTGGTGGCGCCAAACTCGTCGCCAGCCTGGCGCAGGGCTTCGCCCTCGGCGTCGTCGAGCTCGGTCGGGAACGGGCCGGCGCCGACCCGCGTGGTGTACGCCTTGGTGATGCCAATGACGTCGTCGATGGACGTCGGCCCCACGCCGGTGCCCGTACAGGCGCCGCCCGCAATGGTCGACGAGGAGGTCACGTACGGATACGTGCCGTGGTCGACGTCGAGCAGCGCGCCCTGGGCGCCCTCGAACAGAACGTTTTTGCCGGCTCCCAGCGCTTCGGCCAAAAAGACGCTGGCATCGCCGATGTGCGGCGCCAGCTTTTCGCCGGCGGCGAGAGCCTCGGAGACAATGGTGTCGACCGACAGCGACGCCTCCCCCATGTGCTCGACCACCGGCGCGAGCGCGTCGATGTTCTGCTGCACGATGGTCCTCAGCCGGTCGGGCCGCAGAAGATCGCCCACGCGAACGCCGCGCCGGGCGGCCTTCGCCTCGTAGGCGGGGCCGATCCCGCGCAGGGTGGTTCCGATGGCGTTCGCCTGCTTTTCTCGCAGCGCCTCGATCTGCTTGTGGTACGGCAGAATGACGTGGGCGCGGTGCCCCACCACGAGGTGCGAGTTCTCGGGCAGCAGCCCGCGCGAACGACACTCGGCAATCTCGTCGACCAGGGTGTGCGGGTCGATGACCGTGCCATCGCCGATGACGCAGATCGTGCCCTTGTGCAGGACGCCCGACGGCACCAGGTGCGTGACCAGCTTCTGGCCGTCGATGACGAGCGTGTGACCGGCGTTGGCTCCGCCGGCGTAGCGAACCACGACGTCCGCGTGTTCAGAGAAGAGGTCGACGACTTTGCCTTTGCCTTCGTCGCCCCACTGCGCACCAATTACTACTAGCGCCGGCATCAGCGAGCTCCTTGGAGTTGTTTGCTTCGTTCGAGCCCGGCCAAAAGGTCGGTCGCATCACCGCGCGCAGCCCGGCGAATAGCCCGGACTCCAATCGCGGTGGGCGCGCTCTTGTCAGTACCCTGGCTGCCGGCGACGGGCGCCCGCACAGCCTGAATTTGTCCCTTGCCGTCCGCGTCGATGGACAGCACCGCGGTAAATCCCGCGTCGGCGGCATACGCGGCCATGGCCGCTGCAGAACGGCGCTTGCCCGAGTCCACGGCGACGCGCAGTCCGCCGGCCCGCAGCGCCGCGGCCACCTTGTTGGCGAACCGCCGCTGGTCCTTGACCGGCGAAAGCAGCACGGCCGGCTCGAGCGTCAGTCCCGCGGTCGCGCCCGCCTCGACCTCGGCAATGCACTCGATGTCGACCGCAAAGCCGGTGGCCGGCGCCGGCGCGCCGTAGCGGGCCATGAGCTCGTCGTAGCGACCGCCTCGCAGCAGGGCTTCGCCCATGCCCGCCCCGTACCCGGCAAACCGGAGTCCGGTGTAGTACTCGAATCCGCGGATTTCCCCGAGGTCGAGCGAGATGTTCGAGAACAGTTCCTCGTCCACCACGTCCCGGGCCAGATCGAGAACGTGCTCGACGTTGTCGAGGGCTTTGCGAGCCACCGCGGGAAGACGCAGCTCGCGGGCCTGGGCGAGCACCGCCTCGGGTTCGCCGAACAAAAGCGGCAGCGCCTCGAGCAGCTTGCGCTGCAGCGGCGGCAGCCCCCGGGCCACCCGGGCGATGCTGGACCGGTCTTTTTTGCCCAGCACCTCGCGCAGCTCGCGCAGGTGCGCCGGGTCGTCGATGCCCGCCATGGCGGCGCGAGCCAGGGCGACGTGGCCGACGTCGAGGCGCACGAAATCGCACCGAACGCCGGCCAGGGTGTCGGCGGCAACGGCCAGCGCTTCCGCGTCGCCCTCGGGCGAATCGATGCCGATGAGCTCGACGCCGGCCTGCAGCACCTGCCGCTGGCCGCGGTCGCCCGGATTCAGGCGCACCACCGACGCGTCGTAGCACAGCCGCAGGGGACCGCCGACGTCGCCGAGCCGGGTCGCGGCCATGCGCGCAACCTGCGGGGTGATGTCGGTCGGCAACGCCACGACTTCCCCGGTGAGCGGCTCGACGAACCGGATCGCCGCGCTGTGCACGTCGTGTCCCAGACCGCGGGCCAGCACGTCCTCGTACTCGAACGCCGGCGCCAGGATGCGCCGGTAGCCCCAGCGCTCGAAGGCGCTCAGGCAGCGCTCACCGATGGAGCGCCGCCGGGCCGCGGCCAGGGGCAAAAAGTCGCGAACCCCGAGCGGCAGGCGAACCGAGTCGGAAGTGCCGTTCATCATCGCCTATAGCTCTACCACCGCGACGCTCGTCACGGCGTCGAGGGCGGTCGCCTTTTCCACCAGGTCTTCGGGCGGCGCACCGTCGACGTTCCACAGGGCGATCGCGGTCTTGCTCTGGGGATCGCTGCCCACGCTCAAACCGCTCACGTTGACGCCCGCGTCGCCGATCAGCGTACCGACAGCGCCGATGACACCGGGCGTGTCCTGGTTGCGGACCAGCACGATCGAGCCGGTCGGCGCCGCCTCGATGAGGTAGTCGTCGATCTGCACGACCCGCGGCTCGACCCGGTCGCCCACGTGGTAGAGCGTCCCCTTGACGTAGCGCTGGGTCTTGCCGCACTGCGCCGTGACGGCGATGCCCGCAACCAGGTCCGCGTCCTTGGACCGAGCGACCTCGCTCACCGACATGCCCCGCTCTTCGGCGAGAATCTTGGCGTTGACCGAGTTCACCGGCACGTCGAGAAAATCCGACAGGACGCCGGTGAGAGCCGCGCTCGTGCAGGCCTTGGCATCGAGACCGCCGATGTCGCCGAACACCTCGACCTTGAGGTCGTCGATGAAGCCGGTCTCGGCGCACTCTTCGGCGCGGCTGATTTGCCCCAGAAGGCTGCCGAGGCGGGTGCTCAGCGACAGCCAGGGGCCGCCCTTCTCCGCCTCTTCGGCGCTCATGGACGACGCGTTGACCGCGTTGCGAATCTCGCCGCGCTCGAAGAACGCAACGAACTGCTCGGCAACCTGAACCGCGACCTTCTCCTGGGCCTCGCCGGTCGATGCTCCCAGGTGCGGCGTGCAAATGACCTTGGGATGAGCCAGCAGCGGGTGGTCCGCCGGCGGCGGCTCGGTCTCGAACACGTCGAGGGCGGCACCGCCGACTTTGCCGGTCTCGAGCGCGTTGACGAGCGCCTGCTCGTCGACGATGCCGCCGCGCGCGGCGTTTACGATGAGAACCCCGTCCTTCATCTTTTCCATCGCCGAGGCGCCGAGGATGCCCCGGGTTTCGTCGGTGAGCGGCGTGTGCGCGGTGATGAAGTCGGCCCGCTCGCAGAGCGTGTCGAAGTCGACGAGTTCCACGCCGAGCCGGGCCGCGGCCTCGTGCCCCATGAACGGATCGTACGCCACGACCTTCATGCGCAGCCCGCGGGCTCGGTCGGCCACGATGCGGCCGATGTTGCCCATGCCGACGACTCCCAGGGTCTTGTCGAGCAGCTCCGAGCCGGAGAATTTCTTCTTCTCCCATTTGCCCGCGCGCATCGACGCGGTTGCCTGGGCGATGTGGCGGGTGAGCGACAGCAGCAGCGACAGGGCGTGCTCCGCCGTGGTGACCGCGTTGCCGCCGGGGGTGTTCTCGACGACGATGCCCTTGCGCGACGCCGCAACCAGGTCGACGTTGTCCACGCCGACCCCGGCGCGACCAACGATCTGCAGGTTGTCGGCGTGCTGCAGCAGATCCGCCGTGACCTTGGTGCGCGAGCGGACGACCAGTCCGTGGTAGTTGCCGATGTCGGCGGTGAGTTCTTCGACGCTGATGCCGGCTCGATCGTCCACTTCGATCGAGGGGCTGGCGGCGAGCGCTTCGGCTGCGCGCGCAGAAACGGAATCGGCGATGAGAACGCGGTACTTGGGCATGATTTCTCCGTGGCCGCTCACTCGGCGGCCGCAAGGGTCTTGCGAGTCTTACAGGTCCGTCGTGCGGGTTCTAAAGAGGAGACGGGATGTCGATGAACTGGGTCTCGACTCCGGGGTATTGCTCCCGCAGGTGGGCGGCGATCGAGCGCACCCCGAATACCTCGGTGCAGTGATGGCCGGCGCCGACCAGCGTGACGCCGAGCTCGGCGGCGAGCCCGGCCGAACGCTCCGCCAGCTCACCGGAAATGAACATGTCGCATCCCGCCGCGGCAGCGTCCTCGAGCAGATCGGAGGCCGCGCCCGTGCACAGCCCCACCGTGCGCACGTCGCCGGGGCCGTGGGCGAGGACGAAGTTGGGCTCGGCGCCGGCCAGGACCGACGCGGAGATTCGCTCCACCGCGGCGGCGCGCGACAGCGGCTCGGCGAAGTCGCCGGCGAGGCCCAGGGCGTGTCCCCGAACGTCGCCGAACCAGCGCCAGCTGTTCTTGTCGAGTCCAAGGGCCTCGGCCATGCCCACGTTGTTGCCCAGGGATCGGTGCGCGTCCAGCGGCAAGTGGTAGGCCGCCAGGGAGATGTCCCGGGCGAGCAGCGCCCGGAGCCGCCGCGCCGAGGTCCCGGTGACCCGGCCGAGGCCAGGCCCCCAGATCAGCCCGTGGTGAACGACGATCAGGTCGGCGTTCGCGTCGGCGGCGGCTTCGAACAGCGCCATGCTGGCGGACACACCGGTGACCACCCGGGAGACGTCGGCCTTGCCCTCGACCTGGAGCCCGTTGGGGCCGTAGTCGCGAAATCGGTCGACCTCGAGCACCTGGTCCAGGTGACCGACGATTCGGCTGAGCGCGACGCTCATCCCCGGCCTCGCTCGGGGGCCAGTGGCTGCCTGTTTGCGCTCACTTTTCGTGGCGTTAGCAACAAACGCTGCAGTGTGTCAACAGGTCGGCGCCGCGACCGGCACGCAAACCCGCGGCCCGGGGCCATTCCCACCCCGGGCCGCGTACTTAGCGCCGCCCGCTCGGTCACGCGCTCGCCTCGCGAGCCAGGTTCGCCCGCGATTTTGCGGCCGCCCCGCGCCAGTGGCCGACGGCCAGGCGCCACCACAAAAGCGCCGCCCCGATCATCAGCTCGGCGCACAGGCCGATCCAGCCGCCCAGCGCCCCGAGGCCGAGCCGGCTCCCGAGCAACCACGTGAGTGGCGGCACCATGAGCCACGCCGTGACGATGCCGATGAGAGCGGGCACGCGAACGTCGCCGGTGCCGCGCAGCACGCCGCGGGCGACCACGTTGGCCGCGTCGGCCACCTGAAAGACCGCCGCCACGTAGAGCAGCTGCGCCGCCGACGCCACGAGTGCCGCGTCACCGGTGAACTGCGACGCAATCCAGCCGGCGCAAAGAGCGAACACGACCGTGCCGGTCCCGGTGTAGATGCTGCTCGCCGCCATGGCCAGCACGGCGATGCGCCTCACCAGGTCGTCGCGCCGGGCGCCGACCGCCTGCCCCACCAGGGTCGACGCCGCCTCGGCCAGCGCGAACGCGGGCAGAAACGTCACGTGCGTGACCTGCAGGGCAATCTGGTGAGCGGCCATTTCGAGCGCCCCGAAGCTCGCGATGAGCCCGGCCAGCACCATGAACGAGCCGACCTCGAGCGAGAACTGAATGCCCGTGGGCACCCCGACGCGCCCGATGGCCGCGACGTGTTCCCAGCGAAACACCCGCATGCCGAATCCGCGCGACCACTGCGCGGCAACCAGCACGCCGGCCTCGAGGCCTTGCGCGATCACGGTCGCTGCGGCCGCGCCCACGGCGCCCCACCCGACGACGAAAATGAAGACGTAGTCGAGCACGATGTTGGTCGCGTTGCCGATGAGCGACGCGATCATGGGCGAGCGGGCGTCGCCCAGGCCGTAGCGCGTCTCGCGAAGGGCGACGAACGAAAGCACCAGCGGCGCGCCGAGAACGCGCACCCGCATGTAGTCGGACGCCACCAGCCCGGCACCGGCGCTATCGCTGATGAACGACGCGAGCGGCGCGATGAGCTGCCCGAGCGCGAGGCTCAACGCCCCGAGAGCGACGGCCAGGGCCAGGCCAGCGCCCAGGTACGCGTCGGCGACTTCGCGACGCCCGGCACCCGCGGCCTGGGACACCACGACCTTGACCCCGCGCAAAAGGCCGATGGAAAAGCAAAGCAGCGTAAAGGCCATGACGCCGCCGAGGCCTACGCCGGCGAGCGACTCGGCACCGAGGCGGCCGACGAACAGCGTATCGACCAGCGACATGGTCGCGTACGACAGGGTCGAGATCGTGATCGGCCAGGCGAGGCGCACCAGCTCCGCGAACGGTCGAGCAGTCCAATCCAGTTTTGAGTTCGAAGCAGCGGACATTGGGATGATTCCAGACAAAGAAAAAGCGGGCTCCGGTGAAGTCCGAAGCCCGCGATTGGAAAGAGATTCTGGCCGTCTTGGCGTTACGTTCGAATCTCCGGGGCAATCGCGGGCCAATGGCTGGTGCGCACACGCTCAATGGCGAGGCGAACGCAGCGCTTGATGGCTACGAGCAGGCCGGCATAGCGGTGGCCCCGGGAACGCATCTCGCCCAGAGCGCTCGCGCCTGGCGCTACTTGCGCCGTGCGGGCCTTATGGGTGAGAAGACGGGTCATCCTGCTCTTACAGAGCCACAGGGAACGAGCCGTGTCAACGACAAAGGCGCGGCCGGCTCGAGCGGGATTGCGCCGCGGCGCGAACCCCGCCGTCGCGGTGATCGCCGACCCCAGGCGCTTGAAGCCGCGGGGTCGGAGCTCCTACGGGGCCGACGGGCGTCGCCGCCGAGCGCTGGCGCGCGCGCTGGGCGGATCGAGGTCACTTACTGTCGTCTCGGCGAACCCGAGAGCCTCGAGATAGAGCTCGCGCAACACGGCCGCGTCGAGGTCGATGTTCGGAACGTCGTCCCAGCGCCCGTGCTCGTAGGCGACGACCGCGTCGAGCACGGCCCCCAGCGGGCCTCGACGCTCGAGCAAGGCGCCGTTGACGTCGGCCGCCAGGGGCAGCTGATCGAGCAGCTCCTTCATCGGCTGGTCCATCAGCGCGTCCAGAAGCGAAAACAGCCCGACCGCAAAGTAGGCGTCGGTGCGAGCCCTGCCCTTGCGCTCGGCGATGCTCTCGCACATCTTCGCCCGGGTAATTGCGTTGATCATGAGCTCGCGCGGTTTGTCCTCGACCCCCGATAGCGCGAGCATCGAAACCCACGTGCGCACACGCGTGAGCCCGACCAGGACGAGCGCCTGGCGAATCGAGTTGACCTTGACCGAAAGCCCGAACCAGGCCGAGTTGATGTAACGCAACAGCTTGTACGAGAGACCGACGTCGGTGCGGATGCAGTTTTCGAGCTCGCGAAAATCCGCGCCGGGATCCTGAAGCTTGGAAAGCACCCGCAAGATGCCGAGTCGACTCGCCGGCACCCGCCGCTGGCTCACGATGTTCGGCCGCTGCAGGTAGAAGCCCTGGAACAGCTCGAAGCCCAGTTTGCGACAGACGTCGAGCTCCTCGGCGGTCTCGACCTTTTCGGCGAGCAGTTTGACGGACCGGTCGCGAAGCGGCGCCACCAGGGCCTCGATCTCGTCCGCGTTTTGGCACGGCAGCACGTCGAGCTTCACCGCGTGGGCGAGCTCGACCAGCGGCTCGGCCTCCGGCCTGTACACGAAGTCGTCGAGGGCGATGAGATAGCCAGCCTCCCGAAGCTGACGAACCCGGTCGATGACCGCGCCGTCGCAGCCAACGTTCTCGAGCAGCTCGATCACCACGCGCTTGCGCGGCAATGCCTGCATGAGGTCGCCCAGCAGCACGTCTCGGGTGACATTCACCCAGGCCCGGCGAGCGCCGACGACCGAGTCGATGCCCATTTCCAGGAACGCGTTGATAATCGTCTCCGACGCCGCCCGGTTCTGGTCGTCGAAGTGCGCGGAGTTGCGCTCGTCGCTTCGGTACAAAAGCTCATATCCACGTACCTTGCCGCTTGCGTTGAAAATCGGCTGCCGTCCGACGAGCACCGTCCGCGCGCGCTGCGCCCCCTCCGACCGGTTCGGAGCGGCCCCGGACGACTCCGGTGCCGGTGCAGACAAAACGCGCGACATCCCAGGTGAAAATCGGCCGAATGCCCACAAGCTCAAGGGCCCGATGGGCGCGGCTCAAGAACAAGCGAAATTGACCGTAATTCCCAGGGAGTGCTACGCTTTCAAGCACCTCCGCACGCGCGGGGCCTCGCTATGCCGAAGCGACGTAAGGGGATTCCGCGCAAAGCGGCGGAGACCATTCGGGTCGAGTCGCCCGACCAGCATCTGGCCGGCGTAGGGCCCCGTGTGGCGTCGCTGCTCGTGGTCCAGGGAGCCGAGCACGATCTGGGCCGACAGGTTCTGTGCAACGAGCCGGTCGTCATCGGGCGCGACGAAACGGCAACGCTCACGCTGTCCGACGGCTCGGCCTCTCGACACCACTGCCGCGTCGAGCGCGACGCAGACTCGGGTCGCTTCATCCTGGTCGACCTGGGCTCGACCAACGGTACCAGCGTCAACGGCAGCAAGGTCGACGCGGTCGTGCCGCTGGCCGAGGGCGACAAGATCTTCGTCGGCGCGTCGGCCCTGCGTTTTTCGTACTCCGACAGCCTCGATCTCGAGTATCACGACCGAATCGACCAGATGGTGAGCACCGACCCGCTCACCGGCATGGTGTCCCGCCATCGCTACGACCCGGCTTACCAGGCCGTGGTCGAGCAAGCGCGCCACGAAGCGCGGCCGGTCTCGCTGCTGGTGCTGGACATGGACGGGCTCAAGCGCATCAACGACACCCACGGCCACGACGTCGGCTGCTACGCCATCGTCGAGTCATCCAACATCATTCGCGAGATTCTCGAGCCCCACGGTCTCATCTCGCGCTTCGGCGGCGACGAGTTCGTCGCCTGTCTGCCGGGCATCGAGCGCGACCACGCGGCGCGGCTCGCCCAGGAAGTCTGCAGCCGCGTCGCGGGCCACAACTACACCAAAGACGGCGTGCGCGTCGAGCCGACCATCAGCATCGGAGTCGCGAGCTTTCCGCGCGACGCCGACACCGCCGACGCCCTGTTCTCCGCCGCCGACAAAGCGCTGTACGACGCCAAGCGCGCCGGTCGCAACCAGGTCGCCATCAGCCGCGCTGACTGACTGGCGCTCGCTTGCCCTAGTCGCGCACGGTGCGAAACAGCACGCCGCTCGCGATCTTCGGATAGAAGAACGTCGACTTCTGGGGCATCGTCTGGCCGGCGTCGGCCACGGCAACGACCTGCTCGACGGGCGTGGGGTTGAGAAAGAACCCCGCCTGCGGCGTCGGGTCACCGTCACCGCTCGGCTTTGCGAGCGCCGCGAGAGCCGCCTCGGTACTCTTGACGTACGTCACGTGGCTTTGCGCCTCGAGCGCCGCGGCATCGATGCCGAGCAGCCTGTCGAGCACGAGTTCGTGCAGAAAGCTCACGTCGAGGGTCGCGACAGCCGGGTGGCCGCCCGGCCGGGCTTCGGGGCGCGCGGCGAATACCGTGGCGTCGTCGCTACCGGGCAAAACCATCGCGAACGCCGCCCGGTCGCGTCCGCGCTCGGCGACGAGTTCGCGAAGGCCCGCGGCGGTTCGCGCGCCGGCCGTCACTCGCTCGGTCTCGAACGCCGCGCCGGCGCGCTCGACCAGCGCCGCGGCGTCGAAGTCGGCAAGACTGTGGACCAGCCGGTGGATCGGCAGCACCACGAGCCCGGGGTCGTCGATGTTGGCGAGAAACAAGGTGCCAAACGCGGCCTGGGGCTCGTCGAACAAGCGGTCGCGCAACGCCAGCATGGTCTCGTACCGGTGGTGACCGTCGGCGATGTAGAGCGACCGCGGCTCCAGAAGCGACGCCACGCTATCGATGGCCCGCGCGTCGGTAACGCGCCACAAGCGGTGCAGCGTCCCGTCCGGCGTCGTGCCTTCGGCCAGCGGCGGCGCCTTTTCGAACGGCTCGAAGATGCGATCCACCGCGCGCTCCGGGTCGGAGTAGAGGGTAAAGATCTGCGACAGGTGGGCACCGGTCGCGGTCATGAGCTCGAGCCGGTCGCGTTTGGGTCCGCGCAGCGTGCGCTCGTGGGGCTTGATGATGCCGTCGTCGTAGTCGCGCAGCAAAACGGCACCGACGAACCCGCGGCGTACGATCGGCTGTCCGCCGGCCACTTCGTCGCTGGTAAAGACCTGGTGGTAGCGATAGAGCGCGGGCTCTTCGTCGCGCACCAGTACGGCGGACGAAAGCCACGTGCGCAACGTGTGCGCCGCGTCGAGATAGCGACTGTCGGGCTGCGCCGGGTCCGAGGGCTCGGGCAGGATCAGCCGGACGCTGTTGTGCTGGTCGACCGAGGCGAGCCGCGCCCGCTCGGCCGGCGAAATCACGTCGTAGGGACCGGCCAACAGGGGCGACAGGTCCGCGGCGGCATAGCGCAGGCCGCGGAACGGAAGCACGTCAGCCATGCGCCCTACTCGCGCTCGCGGGCGCCGATGTCGGTGCGATAGTGAGCGCCCCGAAACTCGATGGCCTTGACCGCGCCGTACGCGACCTCGCGGGCGGCTTCGGTGCCGTCGCCGAGCGCCGTCACGCCGAGGACTCGACCACCGCTGGTAACGAGCGCCTCACCGTCGCGGCGGGTCCCGGCGTGAAACACGAACACGTCGTCTCGCCCGGCCAGCTGCGACAGACCGGAAATCGCGTCGCCCTTCTTCGGCGACGCCGGATAGCCCTCGGCGGCCATGACCACGCAGACGGCGGTGCGCGATTCCCAGGAAAGCGGCTCCGCCGGAAGCTCACCGCGCGCCGCACCAGCCAGCCACGCGGCGAAGTCGCACTGCAGCCGCGCCAATACCGGCTGGGTCTCCGGGTCGCCAAAGCGACAGTTGTATTCGAGCATCCACGGCACGCCGTCGCCGTCGACCATGACGCCGGCGTACAGGACGCCGCGGTAGTCGATGCCGTCGGCCGCCAGACCTCGCATGGTCGGGTCGAAGATTTCCCGGCGCACGCGATCGACGAGCTCGTCGGACGCCCAGGCCGCCGGCGACACGGTGCCCATGCCACCGGTATTGGGTCCACGGTCGCCATCGAAGGCCTGCTTGTGGTCCTCGGCCTGCTCCAGCACCTGGTAGGTCTTGCCGTCGGTGATCGCCATGAGCGACAGCTCGCGGCCGCTCAAACGGCGCTCGATGATGATGCGCCGGCCGGCCTCGCCGAACTTTCCGTCTTCGAGCATCGCCCGGGCGGCGTCTTTGGCCTGCTGGATCTCCGAACAAACCACCACGCCCTTACCGGCGGCGAGGCCGTCGGCCTTGACGACCACCTCGGCGCCGAGTCGATCGATTGCTCGCTCGGCCTCGGCCAGGCTCTCGCACTCGGTGAAGTCGGCCGTGCGAATCCCGTGGCGCTTGAAGAAGCGCTTCGAGTAGATCTTGCTGCCCTCGAGCTGCGCCCCGTCCTTGCCGGGGCCGAACGCGTCGATGCCCCGGGCGCGCAACGCATCGGCGAGCCCCGCGACCAGGGGAGCCTCGGGACCAACGACGACGAGCTCGACGCCCTCGTCGACGGCCGCCGCGACCACGGCGGCGTTGTCGCTGATATCGAGAGCCAGGCAGCGCCCGACGTCGGCGATTCCCGGGTTGCCCGGCGCCGCCAGGACGTCGTGCCCGTCGCGCGCAAATCGCCAGGCCAGTGCGTGTTCGCGGCCTCCGCCGCCGACAACGAGTACCTTCATGGCGTCTAGTGGCGGAAGTGGCGCATGCCCGTGAACACCATCGCCACGCCGCGCTCATCGGCGGCGGCAATGACCTCTTCGTCGCGAATCGAACCGCCCGGCTGCACGACGGCGGTGGCCCCTGCGTCGGCGAGGGCGTCGAGCCCGTCGCGGAACGGGAAGAACGCGTCCGAGGCCGCGACCGACCCCTCCAGCGACAGCTGGGCCTTGTCCCGAGCAATCTTGGCCGAGTCGATGCGCGACATCTGCCCGGCGCCGACCCCGACGGTCCGGTGCCCCTTGCAGTACACGATGGCGTTGGACTTGACGTGCTTGCCGATGCGCCAGGCGAACTCGAGACCGTCGAGCTCTTCGGCGGTGGGCGCGCGCTTGGTTACGACCTTGGCCTCGCGAACGGCCGCGGTGGCAAAGTCGCCCGACTGGACCAGCACTCCCCCGGCAACGCTGCGAACGACCCAGCCGCGGGCCTCCGGCGACACCGCCATGTCACCCAGGGCGAGCAGGCGCAGGTTCTTCTTCTTGGCCAGGATGTCCCGCGCGGCGGCCGAATAGCTCGGCGCTACCACGCACTCCAGGAACGTCTCGACGAGCAGCTCGGCCAACCCCGTGTCGACCTCCCGGTTGACGGCCACGATGCCGCCGAACGCCGAGATGGGGTCACACTCGCGCGCCTGCTTGTAGGCCTCGGCGACGTCGGCGGCCGACGCCGCGCCACACGGGTTGGTGTGCTTGATGACGATGGCCGTGGGGTCGGTGAACTCGAGGCAGGCCCCGAGGGCGCCGTCGAGGTCGAGCAGGTTGTTGTACGACAGAGCTTTGCCCTGCAGCACCTCGGCGCCGGCGAGCGAGGGCCGCCCCGTGGTGACGCCGATGGGGTTTTTGCTCTCGGCGTAGAACGCGGCCTGCTGGTGCGGGTTTTCGCCGTACCGAAGCTCGAGTTCGCGGTCGTACTGAACCGACAGGGTTTGCGGGAACGCCGTGCGGTCGCCGTCTTCGGCGGCAAAGGACGACAGGTAGCCGACGATGGCGGCGTCGTACCCGGCCGTGTGACCGAAAGCTTTTTTCGCCAGGCGAAAGCGAGTCTCGCGGGACAGCGCGCCATCGTTTTGCGCCATCTCTTCGAGCAGCAGCGGGTAGTCGGCGGGGTCGACGACCACGCACACCCGCTCGTAGTTTTTCGCCGACGCCCGCAGCATGGTCGGGCCGCCGATGTCGATGTTTTCGACCGCGTCCTGCAGCGCCACGTCGGGCTTGGCGACGGTTTGCTCGAACGGGTACAGGTTCACGCACACCAGGTCGATTTCCCCGATGCCGTTTTGCTCGAGCTCGGCTCGGTGCTCGTCGGTGGCGCGCGCGAGCAGGCCACCGTGAATCTTCGGGTGCAGGGTCTTGACCCGGCCCCCCAGGATTTCGGGGGCTCCGGTGTAGTCGCTGACCTTGGTCACCGACAGGCCGGCCTCGCCGAGAGCGCGGCCAGTGCCGCCCGTAGAAAGGATCTCGACCCCGCGCTGGGCGAGCCCGCGGGCGAAGTCGACCACGCCGGTTTTGTCGGAGACCGATACGATTGCGCGCCGGACCTGAATCATCTCGGCGCGGTCTTAACCCGGCCGCCCGGGGCGGAGCAAGGGCCGCGCGCGCCCGTTGCCCGCGGCGCGCACTCGCGTTCGTCATCCGCGCCGCGGGGCGGCAAAGCTAGCCCCGTCGCGGGGTCCCGGCCGCGCCTGCGGCCGGTTGGTGCGCGCTCTAGTCGGCGTCGCCCTTGGACTCGCGCCGACCGCCGAGCCCCATCTCCTCGGCGCTCGGGCTCGCCATCTTGAGCTTCAGCAGCCCGCGGACTTCGACCTGGCGAATCCGCTCGCGCGTGAGGTTCATGATGTCGCCAACGTCTTCCAGGGTGATGCCCCCGCGGTCGGCAACGTCGATGGCGCACGTCTCCTTCATCTCCCAGACCTCGAGGTCGGGGAAGTTCACCTTGATCGACCCGGTCTCCGGATTCACGTCGAGGTAGAGGTGGTGCTTGCAGCTAACCCAGGGGCACGGCCGCGCGGAACCAGCGCACTCGGCCCGCGTCTGCGGGCGCTCGATATCGACGGGCGGGTACAGCAGGCGACCGATGCGCAGTTCCTCGCGCGTCAGGCGCTTCATCGCGATGGTCTTGCTCCGCGGGCGCGTGCGCCGCGGACGCCTCCTGACCTTGCGACTTACCTTCGGCGCGTCCGCCTTCGCGGCAACCCGGGTGTCCTCGTCGTGCTGGTTCTCGCCCTCCCGTCCGAAACCTTGTTCGGCGTCCATGGTCATCGTGTCGTCCTCCATCAGCTACAGCAAGTCCTCGGCGCTCCCCGCGGCGCCGGTGTCTCCATATCGATCGCCGCGCGGCTGAGCCGTGCGGCGGGCCAGGCCGTCGATGCGCGTCATCAGCTCGGCGGCCGTCTTTCGGGCGTCCGATAGCTCGCGGCGCATCTCGCGCCGTGATGAGCCATCGAGCTCCGGTCGCTCCAGCTCTTCTTCGAACTGGGCGAACAGGTCCTCGAAGCCTTCTTCGAGGGATTCAATCGTGTCGGTGAAGCGCAGAAACGACTGCTGGATCTCTTCGATCGTGTGGTTCTGCGCCATCAGGCGCTTGATTTCGTTGACCCGGCGAATCGTCTTGGCCGGGTACATGCCGAGCGAGCCGCGGTGCTTGCCCTTGCGCCCCACTCGGCGACTTCGCGGCAGGAGGCCTTGCTGGACGTACTTGCGAAACGTCGCCTCGGAAAAGCGAACGCCGCGCGTGACGAACAGGTCGACGACCTGAGCCGCGGTGACGCCGTCGGCGTACTGATCTTCGTAGTCGGCCAGCTCCGCTTCGCTCAGCAGCCCCGCCGTCTTGTCGCCGCCCCCGCGGCGACCTCCTCGACCACCGCCGGAGCCGCCGCGTTGCCGCGCCTCGAGTCCGCCGGGTTCGGAAGGTCCGTCGAGGACGAGCGCGTCGCGGTCGTCGCCGAAGCCGACGCCCGACGCCAGGGTCTCGCCCACCGGCGCGGCGCGGCGCACGCGTGGCGCCCCGACAACCGTGTCGGCTAGCTCGCCAGCAAATTTTCGAACGCGTGAAGTCAACGAGTCCCCCCCGGGCGCGGCTCGACGTGCCCGGTGCGCGGCGCTCATCGCAGCCGCAAACAAACCCCTCTACCCAAATCCGGAGCGCCTACTACCCCTGCCAACCTTCCGGATTCCTCACGTACAGCGAATAGCAACTGTTACTAGCTGTCCGTGAAGTGGTCTGACTGTATTCTAGTGAATAGAATGGCGTCAACTAGAAATACCCGAGTGGAGTCAAGTTTTTATCTGTGACTCTGTTCAGGTATGGGGGCGTAGGGGCCCGACGCTCTTTGCGTTCGTCGAGCCCCGCGGGTAGCGTCGAAGCACGGTGTTCCGCCTTTGCTCCCCGGCTCGCTACGCGGGCCTCGCCGCGGCCATCGGCCTGGCCGCGGCCATCACGTGGCCGGCGGCCGGCGTGGCCGACCTCAACGGCGCCGTCTTTTCGAGCAGCCAGTGGGGCCAGCGCATCGAGCTCACCGCGCCCAAGAACTGGCGGCCCTCGGAAGAACGCTCGTACCCGAGCGTCCTCCTATGGATGGCGCGGCGCGACCCGCCTGGCCGGATTCTGCTCACCGCCGAACGGCTGCCGGAAAACACCGGCGCCCTCGACTACGCCCGGCGGACCGCCCGACTGCTGGCGACGATTGGCTTCGAAGTGCGCCGGCCTCGTCTGCATTCGCGCACCGGCGCGTACTGGATGGATTTCCACAACGAAGACCGCTACCTGCGCCAGGCGTTTCTGGTCATCGATTCCGTCGGCTACGCGCTCACCCTGTCGGCCCCCGACCGCCGAACCCGAGGCGCCCACCTGCGCGCCTTCGACTTCGCCCTGCGCACGATCACGATCCGCCGAGAAGCCGACCGACAAGCCGGCGCCGAGACCGACGCCGAATCCGAACCCGAAACCGAAACCGACCCCGACGCCGAACCCGGCCCCGAAACCGACGCCGACCCCGAAACCGACGCCGACCCCGAAACCGACGCCGACGCCGACGCCGAGCCCGAACCGGAGACCGGGCCTGGTCCGGAGACCGGGGCTGAACCCGGGACCGGTGCCGGTCCCGACGGAAAGCCTGCGGAATAGGCCCCGCGTTCGGTGGCCTTCCCGCCATTAGCTCCTACGATCGACACCACTACCTACGATGAGCGACTCCGCACCGCCCCCCTTTGCGTCCGTCGACGACGTGACCGAACAGCTCGCCGCCACCGGCTACATCGCCGACACGGCGCTGGCGACCGCCGTGTTTCTCGCCGCGCGCCTCGGCAAGCCCATCCTCACCGAGGGCCCCGCCGGCGTCGGCAAGACCCAGCTCGCCAAGTCGCTAGCGGCGGCCCTCGGCACCGAGCTCGTCCGCCTGCAGTGCTACGAAGGCCTCGACGAAGCCAAAACGCTGTACGAGTGGAAGTACCCAAAGCAGCTGCTCTACACCCAGCTGCTGCGCGACAAAATCGGCGCGGTCGTCGACGCCGCGAGCACGCTGAGCGACGCCGTCGACGCGATCGCCGCTCATGAGGACGTGTTTTTTTCCGAGCGCTTCTTGCAGCCGCGGCCGCTTCTGCAAGCGATTCGCTCCGACCGCCCGGTCGTTCTGCTCATCGACGAAGTCGATCGCGCAGAAGACGAGCTCGAGGCGTTCTTTCTCGAGGTTCTGGCCGAGTTCCAGGTCACGGTGCCCGAGCTCGGCACCGTGCGGGCCAAGCACCAGCCGCTCGTCATCCTGACGTCCAACAACACCCGCGAGCTTTCTGACGCCCTGCGCCGGCGGTGCCTGCACCTGTGGATGGATTACCCGGATGCCGAGCGCGAAGCTGCCATCATCGCCAGCCGGGTGCCCGAGGCGTCCGCGGCGCTCACGGCCCAGGTCGCGGCGTTCGTGACCAGCCTGCGCGAGCTCGACCTCAAGAAGAGCCCGAGCGTGTCCGAAGCGATCGATTGGGCGCGCGCACTGGTCGTGCTGGCGGCCGACTCTCTCGACGAAGCCCTCGTCAACGACACCCTCAACGTGTTGCTCAAGTACGACGGCGACCAGCAGACCGCCCGGCCCAAGACCAAAGAGCTACTGGCCAAGGCCACAGGTCACTAACGAGCGACGAGCTCGGCGTACAGGGCGAACAGGTCGTCGAAATGCTGGTCGAGGTGGCGGATGCGCTCGCGCGCGGCGGCGCAGCCGCGGGCCAGTTCGTCCCGGTCGCGGTCGAGCAGGGCGAGCAGCGCCCGGGCGCAGGCCGCCTCGTCGCCGGCGACGTAGAGCTCGCCGCAGGCGCCATCGACCAGGGCGCCGGCGCCTCCCCGATCGGGCGCCACGACCGGCAGGCCGGAGCAAAGAGCTTCGGCAACCGCGATGCCGTAGGTCTCGGCCGCAGAGCCGTGCAAAAGAGCGTCGGCCGTCGCCAGGCCGGCGGCGACGCGCTCGCGATCGCTGGTGTGACCGGCGACGAGAATCCCCGAACCAGCCGCGGCCAACCCATCGCGCTCGCGGTCGGCAAGCTCGCGCAGCGCTGACTCGGCCGGTCCGCCGCCAAACACCACCAGGGCCATGGGGCGTTGTCGCGCGGCGCGGACAAACGCGCGCACCAGCATCTTGCTGCGCTTCTCGGGCACGAGGCGGCCGAGCACAACCACCAGCGCCGCGCCCTCGGCGGCCCCCGCCTCTTTCACGAGCGCAGCGCGGACGGCCGGGTCCCGGCGCGACGGCGAAAAGAAGTCCTTTTCGATGCCGAAAGGAACGGCGCGCACCCGTTCGAGACCGCGCTGCTCGAGTCTCTCGCGCAGCCAGTGCCCGGCGCAGACCGTGACGTCGAAGCCGCGCGACAGCCGGCGAAGCGGCGCCCACGCCGGCGCAAACCAGCGGTCGGCCCGCTCCCACCCGAGCCGGTGACCAAAGGCGGTCTCGAGATGCACCGCCACCAGGTCGGTGTGAAAGACGAACGACTTCTTTGCCCTGCCCCGCCAGTCGCTCAGAAAGTAGGCCGACAGCTGCGGAGCCGAGACCTCGAGCACGTCGGGATCCTCGGCCGCGATGACCTCTTCCAGAGCGCGCTTCGACGTGAACAGCCGGTAGCGCTTGTCGAGAGGCAGCACCGGACTCGCGAGCCAAACGATGCGGCCGCCGTTCGCGTCCTCCACCCCGTCGCGCTCCCCCGGGGCAACGATCACCGCTTCGTGGCCAGCCTCGGCCGCCCGCGCGAGCTTGTTGTGCAGGTAGGTGCGCACGCCGCCGCCGTGGGGCGAGTACGTCTCGGCTACGTCGAGGATCTTCACGTCTGGTTCTCCAGGAGCTCGGCGACCGCGGCGCTCACGGCCTCGGAAGCGGTCGGCATGGCCCGCACGCTGGCGACGACATCGTCGGGCAGCGCCGGCTTTTCTTCGACCTGGCGCACCACGCCGGCGTCGACGCGATCGAGCCTCGCCGCGACGCCGATGCCGGCGCCTTCGATGAGTGCGGCGTTCATGCTGTGCTCGGCGTCCCCGGGCGCCCAGACCGCGAGCATCGCCTTGCCCAGCAGGCCGCACTCGGCCGGCAAATGGTTGCCCGCCGACGCCAGCACGAACCGGCATCGGCGCAGATGATCGCGAAACGCCCCGACGCCGGGGGGCCGCAGCTCTACCCCGTCGGGCACCCGCTGCGGCCCGCCAAAGCAAATCACGCGGTGCCCGCGCGCCGCGACCTGAGCCATGGCGTCGTAGCCGTTGTCGTCGCGAAAATAAGCCAGCACGAACCCGTCGTCGGTGCGTGCACCGCGGGTCAGATCATCGCCGACATCGGGCCGGGCAACCCGGGTACCTTCAGTGCGCGGGGCCACGGGCGCAAAATGCACCGGCACGCGCACCTGAGCGGCCCAGGACGACGAAGCCGCGTTGACGATCTCGCGCCAGCGTGCCAGCCGCGGCAGCCCGGCCGGCAGCTTGGTGTGGCGAAAGATCAGTCCGTGGCCCATCGCCAGGGTCGGTACGCGGCGCGCCGCGGCCACGTGCAGCGCCGCGAGGTCGCAATCGGTCACCAGAGCGTCGGGGCGGTAGTCGCCGAGGGTCGTCCAGTCGCTGCGAAAACGGGTCGCAAAACTCGCGGCGAGGCCGCGCCCCGGAAGGCACGGGCGCACCTCGGTGAATGCGGGGTCGTCGGCGAGAACGTCGGTCGCGTGGCCGCCACCAAACACCCGCAGCTCGTGGCCATCGGCGCGCAACCGGGGCAGCACGGCGCGCGCGCGGCTCGCGTGGCCGCGGCCCCGGCCGTGAACGAAGTAAGCGATGCGGGCCATGGTCGGACGGTCTTCGAAAAACAGCGGCGCGCCGAGGTCAGCGGTCCGCGCGGGTGACCGACGCGCGCGCCTGAGCGACGTCGACGCGCACGCGCTCCACGGCGACGCCAAAGCGGCCGTCGTCGCTCGGCGCCCGGTGATTCCAGTGGCGCTTTTGCACCTCGAGGGCCAGCACGCCGTCGCCGCGGTCGTTCATCATCGCGCCAATCTTCTGCAGGAATCGCTCGCAGCTCGGGCGCAGCTCGTCGTCGAAACAAGACCGAAGAATGGCGCGGTACCGAGAGTCGCGCAGCGCCGGCACCACGTGCTCGGGGTAGGCCCGCCGAACCTCGCCGTCCGAGTCGTGGGCGACGATCTGGTAGTACTCGACGAATTCGAGGTTCTTGCGGTTGTGGGAGTACATCTGCATGGCGGTGAGCGGAAAGAACTCGATCGTGAGCAGCCAGCACGCCGCGAGCACGGCGGTCATGACGCCCACCGCGCGCGGCGCCCACCGGGCCACCGGCCGCGACGCGACCTCTCTCGTCGGAGCCTCGTCACGGCCCTCGAACCACTGAAACGCGTACAGCAAACCGAGCAGTACGATCAGGTCGAAAAACAGAATGTGCTGCAGAAGCACGATACCGACGTGCATGGCGATCATGACGCCGGGGAACACCCGCCGCGCAAACTTCGACCACAGCACCCCGATCATCATGACTTCGCCGCCGACCGCCGACAGCCCCAGGAACGCGAAGAACCAGTCCGGCGCCCGAGTGAGCTCGACGGTGAGCCCGAAGTCGAACTCCATCGGGTTGAGCGCGTCCATGAACAGCACGTAGCGGAGATTGTCGGCGTTCCACCACAGGATGCCGCCGTTGCACAGCTTGCTCATGCCGGCTTCGAAGTACGGCACTACGACCGCCATGGTGATGGCCAGCCGAGCCCACGCGTAGGCGTCGGCCGATCGCTCGACCGTAGGGCGGCCGCGTCGGCGCGCTAGCCAGGCGTCGACCGACCAGATGTCGGCGGCCGGACAAAACGCCACCACGGTCATCGCGTAAAACGGAATCAGCCCGGTGTGAAACGACCATGACCACTGGCGAACGATGCCGGCGTAAGCCAGGTACAGCACCGCGCCCGCGATGGTGGTCCAGCGCGTCTTGAAGCCGACCCCGGCGGCCACCACGATCAACGCCGTGACCGTCTTGAACGCCGTCATGGCCCCGAAGTCGCCGAGCATCTCGGTGAAGCCGGGAATCTGGTGATACAGCTTCATCACGCCGTGGGCGCGCACGAGCTCTCGGTTGAGCGCCGCGCCCGACACCACGTCTTCCCACAGCACGACGGTCAGCACGACGCCGGCGACAGTCATGCGAGCCAGGGCGATGGCCCGCGGTCCGGCGGGCGCGAGCAGCCGCTCGCGAGTAAACTGGCGCCGCCACCCCGTTGGGCTGGCAGCCAACACGGCGGCGACGCCGAAGGCGAGCGCAAACCGGCGCGTGATGTTGGTCCACCAGCGGGTGTACTCCTCGAGGGGACGGGCGCTGGCGTCGATGAGTCCGTTGAGCCAGCCGGGGCCGCGATCGAAGTAGGCGTCTTCGATGAGCGGAGCCAGCCACGCGGCCAGGCCGATCCAGGCGAGGCCGAGACCGACGACGATGAGGGCCCGCCGCGCGGACCACTGGGCCGAGCTGTCCATGGCCGTGTTTGTTGCGCCTGGCAGGCCGAGAATCAAGCCAGCAATCTGGCAAAGCGTCGCCAGCGCAGCAGCGCCGGCAACCACCACACGTTTACGACCATGGTGGCCCCGAGCGTAACGATTGCCGCGACGCCAAGTGTCGCTAATCCCGGGAGTGTAGCGGTGGCCAGGGACCCGAAGGCGGCCAGCGTGGTGAGGGTCGAAGCCACCACGGCCCGGCGGCTGCTCTGCAGGTGCAGTTCCCCTTCGCTGGAGCCAGGCGGATGCGACATCGCGGCCCACGCGATGTAGATGGCGCCGTCGAGACCAATGCCGAACGCCACCGGAAAAATCAGCAGGTTGTAGAGATTGATCTTCACGCCGGCGAGCACCAGCACGCCGAGGGAGGCGACCATTGCGATCACCAGCGGCACGAGCACGATCAGGGTCCTCGACGCCGAGCGGCCGACGAAAATGATGCCGGCGCACAGGCCCAGCAGAGCGAGACCAATGACCAGGGGGCCGTCGGCGGCCAGCGCCGGCACGATGGTGCCGAGCAGCGCGTCCGGCGAGGCAAACCTGACGTCGGGATAGCGGTCGCGCCAGCCGTCCACGTGGTCGGCAAGTCGCCCGAGGTCGCGCGCGTCGCTGCCGCTCACGTCGGTGTAGACGAGCGCAAAGCGCCCGAAGTCGCCGTTCCTCTCCAGCCACCGCTGGCGCACCCACTCGGGCAGCGCGGCCGCCGTGATCGGCTCGTCGATCGCGGTGAGGGCCCGCAGCGCCTCGACGCGCTTTCGATCCTCGTCGTCCTCGGCGTTTTCCAGAACCTTGTCCGCAGCCGCCCGCAGCCGCGACAGCGCCGCGAGCTTGCGCTCCTGCTCCGCGGGGACGAACGAGCTCGGCGCGATGACCCAGGGAGCATCGTCTCGAGTCAGGTCGCCGGCTCCTTCAGCGCGAACGCTTGCCGCGACGGCTTCGACCTCGGCTCGGTCCTCGCCGAGAACCACGATGGCGCGACGCTGGGTTCCGTGCACCGCACCGCCCGCGCGAATGCCGCTTTGCACGGACTTGGGGTCGAGCTTGCGAAAGTTGTACTCGAACCCGAGGTCCCGCCCCACGATGCCCAGCGCGGTGCACAGCACGAGGCCCCCGACGACCAGCGCGCCGGGCGGCACCTGCAAGCGCCCGCCCAGCCCCGGCAGCTGGCGCAACAGGCTGGACCGCTCGGCGACCGCTCGATCGAGCAAGAACGCCAGCGCCGGCAGCACCAGCACAAAGGCCATCCAGGTAATGATGATGGCCAGGGGCACCAGCACCCCCATCTCCGCGAACCCGCGAAAGCGCGCCGCCGCAAGAGCTCCAAAGCCGCAGGCGGTGGTGACGCCGGCGACCAGCATGGACGAGCGGAGCGACGAAAACGTGCTGGCCATGGCTTCGACGGGCGCCAGACCGGTGGCGCGCACGCGCCCGTAGTGGGTCAGCAAGTGCACGCCGAAGTCGCTGCCGAGCCCGACGAGAATGGCGAGGGTCGACGCGCTGATGATGTTGAGAGTTGGATGCACCAGGGCAATGGCGCCGAGGGTCCACGACGCACCGACCAGCAGCGGCCCCCAAAGCAGCGCAAAGGCGCGCAGTCCGCGGAACTGCACCAGCAGGATGAGCAGCACGAACAAGGTGCTCAACAGGCCGGCTCGACGAAGGTCGTCCACCACGATGCGCTGGATCATCGGCGCGTTGCGATAGCGTCCGCTCACGACCATGCGCAGGTCGTCGGGGGCGTCGTCCGGGCGCACGTCGGCCAGCAGCGCCTCGCCCTTGGCCAACATGCGCGACGCGAATCCCAGGTCGCTGGCGCGGCCGTTGACGATGGCCTCGACTGCGCACGTCGAACCATCCTCGTTGCACAGGTATCCCAGCTCGTCAGGCGCGGCCGAAGACTCGGGTCCCTCGTTGCTGGCGTTCAGGTCACCGAGCTCGATGCCCGCGATGGAAAGAAGCGCGCTCACCTCGGGATCGGCTTCGAGGTCGGCCTCGAGCTCGGCCTGGTTCGGCGGCTCGGGCCGGTCTTCCAAATTGACACACAGCGGATGAGCCTCGCACCGGTGCCACTCGACGCTCTGCTCGACATCCCCGGCAAGTTCCTCGAGGGTCCCTGCGGGCAAATACAGTAAGCGGCGGTCCAGGAAATAGCTCGGGTCTCGCCGGTAGAACGCCCGCCTGATCTCGGGCCATTCACCGAGTCGGTCGGCGAGCGCGCGGGCCAAATTTTTGTTCAGCTCGGGATCCGACGAGCGAACGAGCAGCAAGAACGGCGCACTGCTGGGCACTCGCTCGTTGAGCTCGTCGAGAGCCCGCTTGGCCGGCGTGTCCTGGGGCAGCAGCGCCGGCAAAGCCGAATTGACGCGGATTCGCGGCACCAGCGTCGCTGAAGCGGCCGCCAGGGCGACCGCGGCCGCGACGATCCAGGGCGCGTAGCGTCGCGAAAACGCCACGTATCGCTCGGTGATGGGGGCGCGCACTCGACTCACTGTATGGCCGGCTGGCGATCGCTGGCCACCCGGCCGCGACCTGCAAAGCCGGCGCAGGGTACAGCTCGGCGCCGCGACGTCTAGCCCCGCCGCCCGATTTCTCGCGCTTTTCGCGCCCGCGGCGGGGATCACGGTCGCTTGCCGGCAAACGTCGGACCAATGGTCCGTCGAACAAGGGTTGCCACCCTTTGCCAACACACGCTCCGCGTCAGAGTGCTTCCGTAGCCTTGTGAACGCCGGGCGCGCCGCCGTTCGTCATCCGAACGCTTGATTGCTCGCCCCGCGAGCCCCGTGTTAAGGACCCGCCGTGATTGCTAACTTCGACTCGACCGCCATGCGCGTCGCCCAGGCCCAAAAGCCTCGGCGCGAGCGGGTCCCGTCGCGAACTGCCGCCCGCCGGCTGCGCGTCGCCGTGGTCAACAGCAACGCTGTCGACGTGGTGGACGGAGTGGCCCTCACAACCCGCCGACTGGTCCAGTACCTGCTCGAGCAGGGCCACGAGGTCGCCGTGTTTGCCCCCGACGGAGGTCGGCGCGCGGTCGAGCCACTGGGTGACTTTCACGCGCTTCCGTCCATCCCCTTCGTTTGGCAACCCGAGTACCGGTTCGCCCACTTCGGTCGGCGGGCAAAGCGAGAGGTGGCCGACTTCGGCCCGGACATCGTTCACCTGACCACGCCGGACTGGTCGTGCCACCGGGCCATGAGCTGGGCCCTGAAAAACAACGTGCCCATCGTGGGCGCGTTTCACAGCAACCTGGTCTCGTACTTCGAGTTCATGCCGGGCCTGAGCCGCCTGCAGCGGATCGGCTGGCGCATCATGCGGCGCTTTTACCGCCGCTGCGACCGCACCCTCGTGCCGACGCCGTCCATGGCCGAGGAGCTGCGTTCGGAAGACGTCACCGACCGGATCACCCTGTGGTCGCGCGGCGTCGACCACCACCGCTTCAACCCGAAGTGGCGCTCCATGGAGTGGCGCCGGCAGCACGGCGTGGCCGACGACGAGCAACTGGTGCTGTTCGTTGCCCGACTGCGCTGGGAAAAGGGCCTCAAGTTCCTCGCCGAGGTCATTCAAAACCTCGAAGCCAGCGGCGTCGCTCACAAGACGATGATCGTCGGCGACGGCGTCGGAGACTCCTGGCTGCGCAAGAACCTTCCGAACACCATCTTCACCGGTGGCCTGTTTGGCGAGGACCTGTCGCGCGCGTTCGCCTCGGCCGACCTGTTTCTCTACCCCAGCGAAACCGAGACGTTCGGCAACGTCATGCTCGAGGCCATGTCCTCGGGCGTGCCCGTGGTCGGCGCCGACGCGCCGGGAACCCGCAGCGTGGTGGTCGATGGCGCCAGCGGCCTGATGTGCCGCCCGCGCGATCTCGACGATTTCGTCCACAACACCTGCCGCCTGCTGGTCGACGACTCGCTGCGACGCCAGCTCGGCGCCGGCGCGCTCGAGCACTCGAACGCCTTCCGCTGGGATACCGCGATGCAGGCGGTCGTAGACTGCTACCAGGACCTGGTTGCGCAGCGCCAGGAGGCCGCGGTCGCGTCGGGCGAGCCGGCTGCGCCGACCGCCCCCGAGGCCAGCACCGGGGTTTCCCCCGCCCGCTGAACCTGCCTCGGTCCCCATCGAGTCTCGGGCGCGACAGTGCACAACTCGGAAAAACTCATTCTCTCCACAAGTTTGCCACCTGGTTTTGGCACGCCGGTGGTGTAAGACACGCCTTCGAGCAAACGCTTCGCAGCCCTGACCTCACGTATTCCCATGCGCGTCTTTCTCACCGGCGGTAACGGCTTCATCGGTTCTGCGGTCGTGCGCTCCCTCGCCAGCCAGGGGCACGAGTGCGTGCTGCTGCTGCGCGACACGAGCGACACCTCTCGCCTGGAGGGCACCGAGTACGAATCGGTGCGCGGCGACGTGCGCGACCGCGACTCGCTGGCCCGCGGGATGGTCGGTTGCGACGCCGTCATCCATCTGGCCAGCCCCTCGGCGTGGGACGTGATCGACTCGCCCGAGATGCCGGACATCGTGCTCGGCGGGACCCGCAACGTGCTGTCCGCGGCGCGACAGAGCGGCGACCTCCGCGTGGTCTTCGTGAGCAGCGTCGCCGCGGTAGACGGCACCGCGGGGCCCGAAGTCCTGGACGAGTCGGCGCCGTACAACCTCGCCCACGAGCGCGGCCTGGTGTACTCGCAAATGAAGCACCAGGCCGAAGCCCTGTGCGCCGAGGCCGCCGAGGCGGGGCAGCCCGTCATCATCGTGAACCCGGCCGAGGTCTACGGCCCCAACGACACCGGCATGCTTACCGCCGGCACGCTGGTCGACTTTGCGACGTCGTCCCCGGTGGTCGTCTGCGAGGGCGGCACCAGCATCGTTCACGTCGACGACGTGGCCAGGGGCATCATCCTGGCCACCGAACGCGGCAAGCCGGGCGAGCGCTACATCCTGGGCGGCGACAACCTGACGGTCCGGCAGCTGGCCAACCACACCCTGGAGCTGCTGGGCAAGAAACGCCGAGTCATGAACGTTCCCCGGGGCGTGCTCCGGTTCGTAGCCCGCGCCGCGGTGGCGCTGCGGGTGCCCATGCCGTTCAACCCGAAGGTCATTCCGTACGCGACGCGCTACTGGTTCGTGTCGAACGAAAAAGCGCGCCGTGAGCTCGGCGCCGAATTTCGCCCCGCCCGGGAGGTTCTCGAGCCAACGCTTGCGTGGCTCCAGAAAGAGGGCCACATCTAGGCCGCACCGCTGTCCGACTCCGCCATGAGTACCCCGATCGCCATCGTCGGCATGGGCGCCCGCTTCGCCCGATCGCCGGACCTCGCTTCGTTCTGGCGCAACGTGCGCGCGGCCAAGCCGTGCTACGCGCCAGTCCCCGAAGACCGGTGGCGCCACGAGAGCTTCGCCGCGGACAGCCCGCGCAAGCTCGACCGGTACTACGCCAAGAACTTTGGCGTGGTCGCCAACGCGTACGACTTTTCGCCGGAGACGTATTCCATCCAGCCGCGCCGGGCCCGTCTGATGGACCCGCAGCAGCGGCACTTCCTCGACGTGTGCCGCATGGCGTTCGAAGACGCCGGTTACCCGGCGGCCCGCGGCCTGCCCCGCGAGCGGACCAGCGTGTTCGCGGGAATCTCGGTATCCGAGCACAAGGCGTTCGCCACGGTTCGCGAGCGCGCGCGGCAGGTGCTCGACGGGCAGTTTGGCCGCGTCCCGGCGGAGCTCGACGAGCTCTTCGGAGCGCTCATCGAATCCGCGCCGTCCATGAGCGCGTACAGCATGGTCGGCCAGATGCACAACATGGCCGCGGCGAACGTCTGCTACGCCTACGACCTGCAGGGCGCGGCCATGTCCACGGACGCCGCATGCTCGGCCACGCTGGTCGCCCTCAACGAAGGCGTGTCGGCCCTGCGCACGGGCCAGTGCGACGCCGCCGTCGTCGGCGGCAGCTACTTCTTTCTCACGCCCGACAACGTCATTGCGTTCTCGCGCATCGGAGCGCTGTCTCGCACCAGCGTCTGCAGTCCGTTCGACGAGGCCGCCGACGGCTTCGTGCTCGGCGAGGGCGCCGGGGCGTTCGTGCTCAAGCGGCTCGACGACGCCCGCTCGGCCGGCGACCGCATCTGGGCGGTGATTCGCGGCATCGGCGTGAGCAACGACGGCAAAGCCGACGGGCCCATGACGCCGCGACTCTCGGGCCAGCTCGCGTGCCTCGAGCGCGCGTACGCCGACGCGAATCTCGACCCGGGCACGGTGGCGTACCTCGAAGCCCACGGCACCGGCACCAAGGTCGGCGACCTGGTCGAGGCCTCCTCGATGAAAGAGTTCTTCGGCGCGTCTCGGCCCCGGACACCGCGCGCCGTCGGCGGCGTCAAGGCCACGGTCGGCCACGCCATCTCCGCGGCCGGCGCGGCCAGCCTCGCCAAGGCGGCGCTGGTGGTCGACCGGGCCGTCATCCCGCGGCAAACGAACTACGGCACCCCGCGAGCCGAGCTCGGACTCGAGCAAGCCGGGTTCGACGTGCCGACCTCCGAGCGACGCTTCGAGGGCGACATCCGCCGCGCCGGCGTGAGCGCGTTCGGCTTTGGCGGCACGAACGTCCACGTGGTGCTCGAGCAGGCCCCGGCGCCCCGCCCGGCTACGGCGGTGGTGCCGCTGAGCCCCGGGCGTGCCCCGGCCCTCGATACAGCCGCAGCAGCGGCCGCGCGCGGCAACCCGGTCGAGCTGTTCGTCGTTTCGGCACAGACCCCCGACGTCCTGGCCCGGCACCTCGACGAGCTTGCGACCGACCTCGACGAGCGCGCGAGCGACGCGCTGGCGCCCGAGTGGCGCGCCGTCGCCGCAACCCTGGCCCATCGGGCCAATGCCGCTGAAAGGACGCGCGTCGCGTTCGTCGCCGGCAGCCTCCGCGAGGTGATCGAGCGTTTGCGCGAAGCCGCAACGGCGGCGCGCGATCAGACCTCGACCGCGCGCGTCGCCTACGGCAACCGCGCGGATCCGGGCCGCCTCGGGTTCCTGTTTCCGGGCCAGGGCGCCCAGAGCCTCGACCTCGCCCGCGACCTGTACGAACGCTTTGCCGGCTTTCGCCGGCGACTCGACCACCTGGCGAGCGCCGTCGATACCCTCGACCGTCCGCTGCTGGACTTTCTCTTCGACAACAGCGACGGCGCCGCCGAACGCCTCGCGGACACTCGCGTTTGCCAGCCGGCGCTCGCGGCCGTCGAGCTCGCTCTCGTCGGGTTCGCCGCCGACCTCGGCGTCAAGCCCGAGCTCTGCATCGGCCACAGCCTCGGCGAGTTCGCGGCGGTTGCCGCGGCCGGCCACGCCGCCAGCGACGATATGGTCCGGCTGGTCGCGCGCCGCGGCCGGATCATGGCCGACCTCGACCTGCGCGACCCGGGCGCCATGGCCGCCGTGGCTCTCGACCGCGCAACCCTCGTGGCCCATGTCGAAGGTCGCGCAGGCATTGCCATCGCCAATGTAAACCACCCGCGCCAGACCGTCGTTTCCGGCTCGACCGAGGCCATCGCAAGCCTGGTCGACGACCTCGTCGCCCAGGACATCAAGGCCAAGCGACTGCCGGTGTCCCACGCCTTTCACTCGCCGCTCATGGACCCGGTCGCCCGGGCCATGAAAGACGAGCTCGCGCGGCTCGAGCTCACCGCGGCCCAAACGACGGCCGTGTCGTGCATCGACGTCGGCCCGTACCCGGACGACGGCGACGGCGTGCGCGACATTCTCGTGCGCCACGCCACGTCGGCGGTCGACTTCGCCGGCGCCGTGCGAGAGCACGGCGACCGAGTCGACGCCTGGGTCCAGGTGGGCGCCGGCACCGCGTTCCTCACCATGGCGCGCGCCGCGGCCCCCAGCGTTGGAGCCGAGTCCATCGCGCTCACCGGCGCGGCGCCCGACGATTGCCGCACCTTTTTGACCGGGGCGGCCCGCCTGTTTTGTGAGGGCGTCGGCGTCGACGTCGCGCGGTTGGTGAGCGACTCGTTGGCCGCCCCCGCGGCGGCGCGCATCGACTTGCCCCCAACTCCGGTGCCGACGCGCCGGCTGCACATGCTCAAGCCAAAGAACAACCCGCCTCCCCTGCCCGCCGTTCGCATTGCCCCGGCGGACGAAAACGGCGCCACCGCGGCCGAGCCGGGCTCGCCCGCAACGGCGGCGGGCGGTCTCGCGCCCCAGGTGGCGGCGGGCCAGGTCCCGGCCGAGGTGCTCGAGGTCGTGCGCGAGCAAAACCGCCTGCTCGCCGAACAGACGCGCATCATGGCGCAGCAGACCGAGCTGCTGATGCGCTTTGCCGGCGGTTCCACCGCGACCGCTCCGGTCGAGCCGAGTGGAGTTGCTCGCGGGGCAGAGGCAACGACCTCGCCAAACGCGACCGCTGCGGCCCCCGGTGTCGAGGCGGAGCCGACCGCCGCGCCAAAGAGTCCGAGCGAGCACCTTCCCGCGGCTGCCGTCGAGGGAGACACCGCCGAGAGCGCCCCCGACCTGACGGCGCGAGTCATCGACATCGTGTCCCGCGTGTCGGCTTTTCCCGTCAACGCACTCAACGTCGACCAGGGACTGCTCGACGACCTGGGCTTCGACTCGCTCATGGCGGTGGAGCTGTCGGCCGCCGTCGCCAAGGAGTTTCCGGACGTCGGTGACGTGCCCCGCGAGTTCTTCACCGGCGGCGCCACCGTCGCCGATCTGGTCTCGTTCGTCGCCGAGGGTGACGCCGCGGCGCGCGCGCCGGTCGCCCCGCCCTCATCCCGCGACGCCAGTTCTGAACCGACCGCGGTCGGCCGCTACCGCGTCGAGTATCGCGATGCACCCGCCCCCGCCGTCCGCGCGGACGGTCACGCCCTCGTAGGCGGCCGGCTCGTCATCGCAGCACCGCCTCCCGGCGGCGACAACGACGGTATCGTCGGCGCGCTGCTGGCCCCGCTGGTCGACCGCTTGCGCGGCGAAGGCGTTGACCTGGTCGTCTCCGACGACGTGGCCGAGACGGGGCTTACCCCGCGAGATGCGGTCCTCGACCTGCGCCCGCTGGCGCGCGAGGGCGGCCGTTTTCGCGCCGACTTCCTCGAGATCCAGGCACTGACGGCGGCAACCCGACCGGCCCGGTTGGTCATTGCCCACCGCGACTCCGCTCCGGGCCTTGGCGGGCTCGCCAAAGCGCTGCACCGAGAGTGGTCCGACACCGCCGTTGGCGCCGTGTCGGTCGACGCCGACACGCGCGGCGCGCAGCTCGCCGATCTCCTCGCCACCGAGATGCTCGGCGGCGCGACCGTCGGCGACATTCGCCTTCGCCGAGGGCGGCGTGAGCGCGCCGTGCTGGTCGAGGCTGCGCCCGTCTCCGGTTCGTCGCTGCCGCGGGACGCGGTCGTGGTCGTGAGTGGCGGCGGCGGCGGCATTGGCGCCCGGGTCGCCCGCGCGCTTGCCGAAACCCATGCCGCCCGGCTGATCTTGCTGGGACGGCGACAGCGCGATGAAGGCATCGACGCTCTCATTCGCGAAATCGAGGCTGCCGGCGGTCGCGCGACCTACCGGTCCGTCGACGTGCGCGACGCCGACGCGGTTCGCGGGGCGGTCGAGGCGGGACGCACGCAGTTCGGCCCGGTCAACGCGGTGATTCACGCCGCCGGCGCCCTGGCGGACGGTCCTTTTCAGGAAAAGAGCGCCAGCGACGTCGACCGAGTGTTCGCGACCAAGGTCGCCGGCGCACAGGCCCTTGTCGCGGCGACCGAGAGCGACCCCGTGGGTGTGTTCCTGGCGCTCGCCTCCTGGGCTGGCCGCTTCGGCAACAGCCACCAGTCGGACTACAGCGCCGCCAACCACGCGCTGGCGCGCCTGGCCGAGACCACGTCGCGCCCCGACCGCCGGGTCGTCGCCCTGGCGCTGCCGCCGTGGGAAGGGACGCCGATGGCTTCCTCGATTCCCACCGCGGTCGCCGAGCAGATGAAGCGCCGCGGCGTCACGTTTCTCAACGACCAAAGCGGTGTCGACGCCATCGTCCGCGAACTGGCCGGCGCCAGCGGCGGCGAGGTGGTCGTGGGCAACGACCTCGATTCGGCCGAGGTCGACGTCGCCCTTCGGTTCCGCCTCGCTCCTGCCGACGCCGTCATCGCCGACCACCAGGTCGGAGGCAGCGGCGTCATGCCCATGGCGTACGGACTGGACCTCATGCTGCGCGCCGCTGCGGCCGCCGGCATGCAGGCGCCCCTGGCCATCACCGGGTTCGAGATTCGCCAGCCGGTACGGGTCACCGAGACCACCGTCCTAACGGCCCGCGCTTCGGGCACCATCGCCAGCCACGGCAGCCCCGGTGCCCTCGCGCTGGAACTCCTGGTGGGCGAAAGCAAGCGCCCTGCCTATCGGGCGACAGCCGCCGCGGCCACCGCCCCCTTGCCGGCGGCCAGCGCCGACGTGGGCCGGGTCGTCGCGGCGCCCAGCGTCGACGACTTCTACCGCCGGTACGCGTTTCACGGCCCATCGCTGCGCGGGCTCGACAGCGTCGACACCGTCGGCGAGTCCGGGGCGACCGGCCGACTGCACGCGGCACCGGGCCGGTTCGGCGCGCGCTTCATCGATGTGGTAGCCCTCGACTCGGCGCTGCAGCTGTGCGGCCTGCAGGCACGAGCGGCCCACGATCGGTACGCGCTGCCCACCGGGTTCGACGAGCTGCGCGTTCTCGGCGCCGCCGTCGAGGGCTCGTTGGCGTGCCGATGCGCGGGTGCCCGCTCGGGCTCGCAGTTGCGCGGCGATATCGACATCGACAGCCCCGACGGCCGCCCCCTGGTCCAGATTCGCGGCCAGCGCGCCGAGCTGCTCGAAGCCCTGCCCGGGCAGGCCCGCGTGCCGGCAACGAGCGACGCTCCGGTGCCGCTGCGCGCCGCGGGTTCGGGCCCCGTTGGCCAAAGCCCGGTCAACGGCGCCAACGGCCACGGCCCGGCCAACGGCCACGGCCCGGCCAACGGCCACGGCCCGACCAACGGGCGAACCGCGACGGCCCCCGACGGCGAGGAGGCGCCCGCGGCCGACAGCTTCGAGGTGGCGGAGTTTCCGGAGGTCAAAGAGCTGCGCGGCCGGCTCGAAATGGCCCGCGCCGCCGGCCTCGAAATCCCGTACTTCAACGTCCATCAGCGAGTGACCAACGAGACCTCGCTCATCGACGGGCGCGAGTTCCTCAACTTCTCCTCGTACAACTATCTGGGGCTGTCGGGTCACCCGGAAGTCAACGCCGCCGCGGCCGCCGCCATCGAGCGCTACGGCACGAGCGTCTCCGCCAGCCGAGTCGCCTCGGGCGAAAAGCCCCTGCACCGGCAGCTCGAGCAATCGATTGCCGAGTTCGTCGGGTGCGAGGAAGCCCTCGTCATGGTCGGGGGACACGCCACCAACGTCAGCGTGATCGGACACCTGCTCGACCACCGCGACCTGGTCCTGCACGACAGCCTCGCCCACGACAGCATTCTGGGCGGCGTCCAGCTGTCCGGCGCCCGCCGGCGTCCGTTCCCGCACAACGACCTCGACCGCCTCGAGTCGCTGCTTGCCCAGCTGCGCCCCCACGCGCGCCGCGTCCTCATTGCGGTAGAGGGGGTTTACAGCATGGACGGAGACACGGCGCCGCTGGCCCGTCTCATCGATATCAAGGACCGCTACGGCGCCCTGCTCTACGTCGACGAAGCCCACTCCATCGGGGCCATCGGCCGGACCGGTCGGGGCATCGGCGAGATGTGCAACATCGACCGATCGCGAGTCGATCTGTGGATGGGCACGCTGTCGAAGGCCTTCGCCAGCTGCGGCGGCTACATCGGCGGCTCCGCCGCGCTCATCGAGTACCTCAAGTACACCAATCCCGGCTTTGTCTACTCGGTCGGAATCTCGCCCGCCAACGCGGCGGCAGCGGTTGCGTCGATCGACGTTGTGCGGCGCCAGCCCGAGCTCGTCGCGACGCTTCAAAGCCGGTCGCGCTTCTTCTTGCGCGCGTGCCAGGAGCGCGGCATCGACACGGGGAGCGCCGAACCCGGTACCCCCGTGGTTCCCGCCATCGTGCCCAACTCCATGGACTGCATGCGGCTGGCTCAGGCGCTCAACCGGCGCAGCATCAACGTGCAGCCGATCCTCTACCCGGCCGTGGAAGACAACCAGGCGCGCCTTCGCTTCTTCGTCACCGCGCGCCACAGCGAAGCCCAGCTTCTGACGACCGCCGACGCGGTCGCCGAAGAACTGCGCCTCATCAACCCCGCCCACCTTCGCGCCACCGCCCCGGTCACCGTCGCCGCAATCGACGACGATGACGGCGACGACGACGCGCTTCCCCGCCGGCGCGATGCCGCTCTTTAGGCGATCCGACGGCGAGCTAATCCGCGACGTTCCCGCGGTGCGGCGCATCATGCCGTACCTCATGAAGACGCGGACCGAGTGCTACATCCTGCACGAGCAGAACTACGACGTCACTCGGGCGCGCAAGTTCCTGCGGGCGTACAACCGGGCCGAAGGCTGCCCCCAGGCCGCCACCCTGTTTCACCTGTACATGTGGGCGTGCGCTCGAGCGACCCACGAGATGCCGATTCTCAATCGGTTCATCAGCAACAAACGCCTCTACCAGCGGCACAAATGCGAGATCAGCTTTGCCGCCAAGGAAACCTTCGAGCGCGACGCGCCGTTCGTCACGGTAAAGGTCGAGCTGCCCGAGAACGAGGGCTTTGCCGAGTACGTCGACCGCATCGTGCGCCTCACCGGTGAAAACCGTCGCGGCGAGGACGCGCAGGGCAAAGAGCTAGCCATTCGCCAGGAGCTTCGGCTGCTCGACAAGCTGCCCGGGCCGCTGCTGTCGCTGGCAGTGTGGGCCGGCCGCGTGCTCGACCGCTTCAACCTCATGCCGGCCAGCATGATCGACAACGACCCGATGTTCGCGAGTGTGTTTTTGGCCAACCTCGGCTCGGTCGGGCTCGACAACACGTTCCATCACCTTTACGAGTACGGAACGGTGCCCATCTTTGGCTCCATGGGCGCGGTCGGCAAGAAGATGTTCGTCAACCGCCGCGGCGAGGTCGAAGTCCGCGACGGCATGCAGGTGCGCTTTACCTTCGACGAGCGCGTCAACGACGGCTACGCCTGCGCGGTCGCCCTCAACGTGGCCAAGAAGTTCTTCGAAAAGCCCGACGAACACATCAAGCTGCCCGACGGCTCGACCTTCGTCTACGAAGAGCCCAAGAAAAAGCGCGCCGCTTCGTAGCGGCGCCCGGCGACTCGCGGCGCGCCGAAATCGACCGCGAGCGCCCGCGACCCGCCCTAGGGGCGCCAGGCGAAGGGCATAGGCGCGGCGATCAGCGAGCGCATCGGCCCTGAGATGCGCCGGCCGAGGCTGGCGTCGTCGCCTTCGACGGCGACCGGCGAAGGACGGGTGAGACCGTATTTCAACGTCTTTTTGTACCAGCGAGCCGGCGCGCGGTCGCGGCAGCCCAGTGCCCGGTCGCTTTCCGGGCAGAAGATGCGCACGTGAAAGTGGTCGTCGTGGGGCGCCGAGTCGCCCGGTTGCTTCATCACGGCCGCGGCGTGTTCGATCAGTGCGAAGGGCTCGCCAGAGAGGCGAGCGTACGCGAGCATGCTCTGGCGCAGCGGGTCGGACACGAAGATGTGCTGCACCGCGATGGTGCTCTCACCGAGCAAGGCGCGCACGACCGCCCAGTTGGCCGCGGTGTCGAACTGCCGCCGGCCGGCGGCAGCAGCGGCGTTACCGGTCTCGAGACCGTCTTCGTCGAAGTGAGGCATTGAGTCGGACGGCACCGACCGGCCCTGGAAATCCCGCATGAAGAACAACAAATCGACGTCCAGGCCGTTTTGGTGCGACCCGTGCCAGCGACTCTTGCCGCCGCCCGGCGGCGACAGGTCGGCGACACCGAGCGACCGGCCGGTGTGGTTCTTCACCTGACGCCCCACGCGCACGATGGCGGTCACCAGCTCGTCGGAGCCGTACAGATTGCCGCGCTGCGCCCAGGTAGCCGGCACGTGGTAGCCCTCGCCCTGCAGCGGCAGGCGCGCGCCGGCGATGAGCACGCCGTCGTTGTTCGGACCGAAAGCGACCGCCGTACCGTCGTCGATAAGGCCGAGGTTGGCGCAGCCCGGTACGCCGCCGATAACGGCGAGGAGCAGGGGCAGTGCCAGTGAGCGACCGAGCATCCGGTGTCATTGTCGCGCCTTCCCCGCCGCGGTGCCAACAAGAATCTCGCCGGACCACGGGCGGCATCACGGTGTGCGACAAAAAAGCGGGCCCGCTTGCGCAGGCCCGCTCATGCAGCTCACTCGAGTCGCCGAGGCGACCTACTGACGGTTTTCGTCGCCAGCTTCCTCGAACTCGGCGTCGATCACATCGTCGCCGCCCTCTTCTTCGTCCGACGCCGGCGCGTCGGCATCGACGTCGCCCATGTCGTCGGGCGCCTCGCCGCCTTCAGCAGCCGCGGCCTTGTACATGGCCTCACCAGCCTTGTAGGTCGCGCCCTGCAGAGCCTCGAGCGCGGCCCGCAGCTCGGTCGGGTCGGTCGGCTCCTTCTGGTCCTCGAGCACCTTTTCGGCGCTCTTGAGCTCCTCTTCCAGGCGCAGCTTCTCGGCCTCGGGCACCTTGTCGCCGCTGTCTTCGACCAGCTTCTTGGCGTTGTAGACCGCCGTGTCGAGCTGGTTGCGCGCCTCGATGGCGTCGCGACGCTTGGTGTCCTCTTCCTCGTGGGCCTCGGCGTCGGCCACCATCTTTTCGATGTCGTTGTCGGACAGGCCCGACGACGCCGTGATGGTGATGTTCTGTTCTTTGCCCGTGGCCTTGTCGGCCGCGTTCACGTTGAGAATGCCGTTGGCATCGATGTCGAAGGTGACTTCGATTTGCGGCACGCCGCGAGGCGCCGGCGGAATGCCGGTGAGCTGGAACTTGCCGAGAGTCCGGTTGTCCTTCGACATCGGCCGCTCGCCCTGGAGCACGTGCACCTCGACCGACGTCTGGCTGTCGGCCGCGGTCGAGAAGATCTCGCTTTTGCGCGTGGGAATGGTGGTGTTGCGCGGGATGAGCACAGTGCTGACGCCACCGAGGGTCTCGATGGAAAGCGACAGCGGCGTCACGTCGAGCAGCAGGATGTCCTTGACGTCGCCAGAAAGCACGCCGGCCTGAACGGCGGCGCCGAGCGCGACGACCTCGTCCGGGTTGACGCCCTTGTGCGGCTCGCGACTAAAGATCTCGGCGACCTTCTGCTGGACCAGCGGCATGCGGGTCGAGCCACCAACCAGGATGACCTCGTCGATTTCGCTGGCCTTCTTGCCGGCGTCCTCGAGGGCCTTGGTGCACGGCGACACCGAGCGCTCGACCAGGTGCATGACCAGCTGCTCGAGCTTCGAGCGCGAAAGCTTTTTGACGAGGTGCTTGGGACCGCTCGCATCCGCCGTGAGGAACGGCAGGTTGATCTCGGTCTCCTGGGTGGTCGAAAGCTCGATCTTGGCTTTTTCTGCGGCCTCTTTGAGGCGCTGCAGGACCATCTTGTCGGCCGAGACGTCGAGGCCCGAGTCCGCTTTGAACTCGTCGATCAGCCAGTGCATGATGACATCGTCGAAGTCGTCGCCGCCGAGGCGGGTGTCGCCGTTGGTCGACATGACCTCGACAACCTTGTCGCCGACCTCGAGAATCGAGATGTCGAAGGTACCGCCGCCGAGGTCGTAGACCGCCACGACGTGGTCCTTGCCCTTGTCGAGGCCGTAGGCAAGGGCCGCCGCGGTCGGCTCGTTGACGATGCGCTTAACGTCCAGACCGGCAATCTTGCCCGCGTCTTTGGTGGCCTGGCGCTGGGAGTCGTTGAAGTACGCGGGAACCGTAATCACCGCCTCGGTGACGGTCTCACCGAGGTACTCCTCGGCAGCGCGCTTGAGCTTCTGCAGCACGCGCGCCGAGATCTCGGGCGGCGCGTAGTCCTTGCCGCGAATCTCGATGGCGCAGTCGCCGTTTTTGGCCTTCTTGACCTTGTACGGCAGTCGAGAGACGTCCTTCTCGGATTCGTCGAAGCGGCGACCAATCAGCCGCTTGGCCGAGAACACCGTGTTCTCGGGGTTGGTAATCGCCTGCCGGCGGGCAATTTGGCCGACCAGGACCTCGCCCTTGTCATCGAACGCGACGACCGACGGCGTGAGTCGACCGCCTTCTTCGTTCGTAATGATCTTGGGCTCTTTGCCCTCCATGACGGCCACGGCACTGTTGGTGGTGCCGAGGTCGATACCGATAATCTTTCCCATCGTTTCCTCTCGTGAGCTGCTTTTTGGGGGTCCAAACGCGCCAGCCGGCGGCCAGCGGGGTTTTGTAAGCCTCGCAACAGAAGCTAATCACGGGCCGGGCCGTGTCAACCCCCCTTTTCGCAAAGAAAAACCCGCGTTTGAGCGCGAGTCCGACGTCCCGATGCGTGGACTCGGCCCCGCGGCCGGTTCCGCTCGGCCCCGCGTCTCGGGTCTCGCGTGGTTTCGACCTCGCGCGGGACGCGCGTGCAACGTGACCCGACGGCCTCGCTTGTGAGGCCGAGGCCGAGACCGAGGCCGAATCCGAATCCGAGGCCGAATCCGAGACCGAGTCCGAGGCCGAATCCGAGACCGAGACCGATCCGAGACCGAGACCGAGACTGGAGCCGAATTCGAGACCGAACGTCCGGCTAGGGCAGCGGGTAGTCGTGGGACAGGGGCCGGACTTCGTCGCACGGGCGACAGAGCGCGGTGGCCAGTCCGGTGTTGCGGCGCGTGCGGCCGGCGACCGCTTTGAACACCGGGCCGCTTTCGCGCTCGTCGCACTTGAGGCACTCGTTTAGCTCGCCGTCTTCGGTGTGATACGGCGCGTCGACCAGGGCCAGGCAGTCGAGCAAGCACAGGTCCCGGGTGTGGCTGGTGTTGTAGTACCAGATCTGCGCGCACGGCAGCTCGAAACCAAGCTCGAGCAGGCACGCGACGTTTTCCTCCATGCCGCCGCCAATGCCCTCGAGCCCGCACTGCCGAACAGGTTCCGTGAGGTCCGGGTTGCGCGCGTACACGGCGAGATTGGCCAGGGACGAGCAGGCTCCGCAGGGCCCGAAGTGCGTCACCGCCGCGCCAGCCTGGGCCGCGAGGTCCTCGCTGGCAAACGTCTCCGTGCGATACCCACCGGCCTCGACGACCACGCCGCACACCTCGTCCCCGATCTCGACGGCCGGCTGTCGGTATGGATCCTCGAGAATCTCCTCCGGCGGATTTAGATGCGTCGCCGCTTCCCACGAAGCGATCGTCGCTTCGTCGAATGGTTCGAACACGTATCCGCTGCACGGACACGCTGGACCGCACTGCTCCGAGGTGAGCCCTGTGGCCTCGACCGGGGCACCGAAGAGCGCCGTACAGGTTTCGCCGCCCGCATCCGGCTCCGGCACCGAGGCCCCGGTGTCGTCATCCGCGCCGTCGGCGCTCGATGAACACGCCAGACAGAGCGAGAGACAAGCCACTGCAAAACGCCGGTCCATGATCGCATCCTAGATGTGACGAGCGCGCCTTGTCACCTCGTAGCGCCTGCGGCGAAGGGCCAGCAAGCCGCCCACAACAAACAGCAGCGGCGCCCCCAGCGGCGGGCCGCCCGCTCCGGCCTGGCAGCCGCCGACGGTGTCCCCGGCGTCTCGGGTTTCGCCGCCGTCAGGTCCCGGATCCGGATCCGCACCGGGCTCGGGCTCGGGTTCCGGTTCCGGACCGGGCTCGGGTTCCGGCTCGGGCTCGGGCTCGGGGCCCGGCTCCGGCTCGACCTGCGCCTGGCAGGCGCTCCACGACTCGCCGCAGTTGTCGATCAAGCACTGGCGCTCATTCGCGCTGCCGACGATTCCCCGACACTCTTCGGCCCAGCAGTCGACCAGCACTCGCAGCTGGGCGCGCGCCGCAATGCTGCCATCGTCGATGCATGCCGTGGAACACGCGCCGTCCGGGCTGTCGGCGCACTCGCCAAACAAGCAGTCGGTGATGTCGGCGCATGAGTCGGCCCCGCACATCGCATCGTCACAAACCCCGTCGGCCCCGCAGGCGGCTGCACAGGCGCAGCGCTCCGGCTGTGCTTCACAGCCGGGGTAATCGTCGCCGATGATGCTGGCGATCCAGTCGGCGAAGCGATCGACTCGCGTGTGCTTGCTGCCGTTGCTGCACGGCTCGCACGTATCGCCCTGGCAGCCGTAGGCGGCAGACGTCACGCCAACGACCGTGAGCGCGCCGTCGATTTCGAGCAGCCCCGGACCGCCCGAGTCGCCAAAGCAAAGCCCTTTGCCGTCGAACCCATGGCTGTAAGTCGTGGGGTCGATGCGGTCGATCGGCAGCTCGACGCGGCGCTTGCGGCCGAGCCCGAGAAACGGCGACGTGCCGCTGGTTGAGCCGTAACCGATGTAGAGGTTGCTCGCTCCCAGGTACGGCTCGAGCGCGGCGCGGTTGTAGGGGCGCGGTGTTGCAACCGATGCGGGAATCGGACTGTCCAGTCGCACCAGGGCGATGTCGAACAGAGAGCCAATCGGGTTGCTGTCGTAGCGCGGGTGCACGAACGCCTCGGCCAGCTCGTACCGGGTGCCCCGAGGGGCGTCGCGGCCGATGGCAAACGAGAGGTTGCCGATGCCGTCCTTGAGACAGTGGGCGGCCGTGAGAAGCCACTCGGGGTCGATGAGCGTCGCCGTGCACTGTGACCGGGTCTCCAGGAACCGGCGGTACAGCAAAGACCCGACCTCCGGGTACCCGCTCTCCTCCTCACCGCCGATAATTGCCTGGGATTTCGCCTCCCAGGACGGCCCTGCATCCGCGGCCAGACAACCCATCAGCGACAGCGCTATCGCCACAACCAACAACGACGAACCGCAAAGGAACTTCACGCCGCGCATTGAGGCACGGAACTGAAAGCGACCCAAGGTTCGTCATTGCACTCCCCATGACAAACCGCCATTCGAACCAGGACTCCGATTCGCCGCTGGGAAGCCGGGATGCTAAAAGTGACGCGATGTCCGACCTTCGACCGCAAGTAGAGTGGATCAAGCGCCTGGTGGGGCACGACACCACGTCCCGCAACTCGAACCTCTGCCTGATCGAAGACGTCGAGGGCTATTTGCGCGAGCACGGCATTGCTTCGACGCGGGTCCCCAACGCGGACGGCACCAAAGCCAACCTCTACTTCTCCGTCGGGCCGATGGTCGCGGGCGGCGTTGTCCTGTCGGGGCACACAGACGTCGTGCCGGTCGATGGGCAGCCCTGGGACACGAACCCGTGGGAGGTCGTGGAGCGCGACGGAAAGCTGTACGGACGCGGCACCGCAGACATGAAGAGCTTTGCCGCGATCGGCCTGTCCCTGGTGCCGGAGATGCTCGCCGCCGACCTGCGGCGTCCGATCCACTTCGCCCTCAGCTACGACGAGGAGATTGGGCTTCTCGGTGCGCCCGCCATGATCCGTGAGATCAAAGAGCTCTTGCCGACGCCTGCGGCGGTTATCGTGGGCGAGCCGACGGACATGCAGGTCGTCGATGGGCAAAAGGGCATCGCCGTGCTGAGGACCGAGGTCACGGGGCACGAGGCCCACTCCAGCCAACCCCACCGCGGCGTCAGCGCCGTCATGGCGGCGTGTCGCCTGGTCGGCAAACTGTCGGACATCGAAAGCGCTCGACGCGCCGCTTCCCCGGCCGAGTCGCCCTTCGTTCCGCCCTACACCACGATCTCTGTGGGGCTGATCGAAGGAGGGACCGCCTCCAACATCCTCGCCCGTCGGTGCCAGTTCACGTGGGACATCCGCTCGGTTCACCCGGACGACGTCGGGGCCGTCCGGGCGGAGTTCGACAAAGAGTGCCAGGCGATGCTCGCCGAGATGCGGACCATCGCGGCCGACTGCAACGTGACCACGGAGCTACTGGCCGCAGGCCCTCCTCTCGTGCCTGTCGCCGCCAACTCGGCCGCCGACCTGGCGCACGAACTCACGAACAGCAGCGTCCGAAGGGCGGTCTCGTTCGCGGCGGAGGCCGGGCAGTTCCAGGAAGCCGGGTTTCCCACGGTGATCTGCGGGCCCGGCTCCATCGACCAGGCGCACCAGCCCAACGAGTTCATCACGCTCAGCCAGGTGGCCGAAGCGACGGCCTTTGTGCGCAAGCTGATCGCCCACTCGAGCGGCCGGGCCTGACTCGGCGCCAGCCATCCAGCCCAGGAACCCGCTCGTCAGCCGCCGACGGTCCAGATTTCTCGGCCGCTCTTGAGCACCTTCTTGCGAAGGATGAATTCGTCGGCTCCTTCGGACTCGGCAATGGCTCGAAGCTCGGCTTCGTCGGCGGCGGTGCCGTCGCAGAAGCCCAGGGGGCGAGAGTTGTTGGGCTGCACGAGCTGCACCTGCAGCTCTCCTCGGTCCCAGCGCGTCTGCGTTGAATTGTCGTACGGATGAATCACGGCGGCGAGTCTACGACGCATCGCGCGGGGAGCCGAGCCGACTGGAGCGACGACTCAACTCCAGGTTGGTTCCCGCGAACCGCTGCGCGTGAGACGGTCGGGCAATGATGAACCTGCGACACCGGAGGGCCAGCGCCGCGCTGGTCTGCGCGCTCGCGCTCGCCGGGTGCCGCAAAGAGGCACCGCCCAGCGATGGCGAGCGGCAGTTGGCGGAGGCCGCCGCGAGCCCGCCGGCCCCCGCGGCATCGCCCTCGGCGACGTCGCCCACCTGCAACCTGCCACAGGTCGCGTCCCGCCTTCCCGCGGCAGCGCGGGTGGTCGCGGTCGGCGACCTGCACGGGGACCTGGCCGCAGCGCGCGCGGTGCTCTCGGCGGCCAAGCTGATCGACTCCGCCGGCAGGTGGAGCGGCGGCGAGGCGGTGCTGGTGCAGACCGGCGACTTGCTCGACCGCGGAGACGACGAGCAGGCGCTCATCGACTGGCTCGAGCAGCTCGCCGAGGAGGCGGCGCTGGCCGGCGGCCGGGTGATCGTGCTCAACGGCAATCACGAGCTGATGAACGCAGCGGGGGATCTCCGCTACGTCACCGCCGCCGGCATGGCCGACTTTGCCGACGCACCGGGCGTCGATGTCGGCGACCGCCGGTTCGCCAGCGCACCCGAGACCGTGCGCGCCCGGCTCGCCGCCTTCGCTCCGGGGGGCGCCTACGCGTCGATCCTCGCGCGGCACAACACGGCCGTCGTCGTCGGCGACAGCCTGTTCGTCCACGGCGGCCTCGAGGAACGCTGGGGCACCTACGGACTGGCGCGCCTCAACCGCGACATACGGTGCTGGCTCGCCGGCGTCGGCGCCCCTCCCGAGGCCGCCGTCGATCCGTCCGGCCCGGTGTGGTCGCGATCCTTTTCCGCTGGCGACATTGACTGCACCGCGCTGAAACGGGCGCTCGAAGCCGCCGGAGCGGCCCGCATGGTCGTCGGCCACACACCGCAGGCGCAGGGAGTAACCAGCGCCTGCAACGGCAACGTCTGGCGCATTGACGTCGGACTGGGCCGAGCATACGGAGGCCCCATTCAGGCCCTCGAACTCCGCGGCACCAACGCATCCATCATCCAAGGCACCCGGTAACAAGCAAGCCCCGCCCTCGCCCCGACTCCGATCCGACTCCGCACCCGAGCTCGAGCCCGAATCCGAGTCCGAATCCGACTCCGAATCCGAATCCGAGTCCGAGTCCGAGTCCGAGTCCGAGTCCGACTCCGAATCCGAGTCCGAATCCGAGTCCGAATCCGAGTCCGACTCCGCACCCGAGCTCGAGTCCGAATCCGAGTCCGACTCCGGAACCGACGCTCGACTCCGCTTCCGATCGACTCCGCTTCCGATCGAC